>OCVV011361571.1_pt1 | contig 98077 bp, 100 predicted proteins | sample 1539721 | NCBI WGS metagenome assembly OCVV01 (sample SAMN02144230, study PRJEB22623) | gut metagenome | biome: sheep rumen | host: Ovis aries | place: New Zealand
CTACCGGCCCGTTATTCGCTGAAATTGAGCCACTGGCTCAATTTCCGGGCGCGAATAACCCCGCAACGCGCATGTCGCTGCTGCGGATTTCACTTGGAGGGGTGGCGAGGGCCCGGAGGAAGAGCCAGTGGCTCTTCCTCACCGAGCAACGGGCCGGCAGGCCCTGGTCAAGGCCCCTCCAAACCTCCCAAGGTTTTTAGATTTTCTAAAAATCACTTTTTGCATAACATTTTTAGATAATGATTTCTACTTTAATAGAGAGGATGCAGCAGAATGAGCTCTGCAGCATTCCCGTTTCTCCATCCGACCAATAAGCTGAAGAGAGAAGGTGCCGCGTGGGAAGACTGGTCATAGGATACTGGGATTGTCCTTACTGTGACACCAAGGGCATCCGGGGAGATAAGTCCGTCTGTCCCAACTGCGGGCAGCGCCGGGGGCACGTCCGCTTCTATCTGAAGGGGAACGCGCAGAACCAGGAGCTCCGGGAAAAAGACACCAAGGACCTGGAATACGTGCTCCAGGAGAAGGAAAAGTACGTCAACCGCAATCCGGACTGGTACTGCTCCTTCTGCGAGACGCTGAACAGCGACAACGCCGAAACCTGCCAGGGCTGCGGGGCGTCCCGCTCCCAGTCCGACAAGAATTATTTCCAGATGCTGGAGCATCTGAAGGAGCTAGAACAGGCCCAGGCTCAGCCGGTGTCCGCCGCCCCCGCCAAGCGCAGCAAGCTGCCGCTGGTCCTGATCGCCGCCGCCCTGCTGATCGTCGGTTTTTTCCTGTTCATGAACGGAAAGGTCACCAGCGGCGACTACGAGATCAGCGGCGTGCGCTGGGAGCGGTCCATCCAGATCTCCCAGAACCGGCTGTACCACGAAACCGGCTGGTCGGTGCCCCCAGGCGCTTCCGTGACCGGACAGAAGAGCGAAATACACCATTACGACCAGGTCGTCGACCATTACGAGGACCGTGAGGTGCAGCGCTCCCGCCAGGTCATCGACGGCTATGAAACCTACTATACCTACACCGATTTGGGCAACGGGATGTTCGACCAGGTGGCGCATCAGCGGCCCATCTACAAGACCGAATACTATACGGTCACGGAGCAGCGGCCGGTGTATGTGCAGGTGCCGCGGTACCAGACCAAGTATCAGTACGATATCTGGCGATGGACGCCTTCCCGCACCGCCGACGCCGAAGGGGACGATCAATTCCCCTACTGGCCGGAGACGAATCTGCAATCGGACGAGCGCGAGGAAGAACGGACGGAAGCGTACTTTGTGGACATCCTGAACACGAAAAAGAATGAGACCGCGCGCTACCGCGTGTCCCCGACAGACTGGACCCTCCTGGTCCCCGGCAGCCCGGTCTACATCACCACCAACCGCTTTGGCGCAGACCCCTGCATTTCAGACGAAAACGGAATTCCTCTGGTTCAGCTCAACAACTATTAATCATTCCATATAAACAACAAGGGGCTGCTACACTTTTTGTTCGTGCAGCAGTCCCTTGTTAAATCGAATGATGCAGCGAAGAACGAGCCGGCAGGCCCAGTCTGTGTCCCTTATCGAGCGCTGCTTTGCCCGTAGTATGCGTTTTTCCCGTGCTTGCGCAGGTAGTGCTTGTCCAGCAGCTCCTGCTGCATCCGCCCGGCCTGCGGGTTCAGCTGCAGGGCGTGGTAGTCCATGAAGGCGACCTCTTCCATGACCACCGCGTTATGCACGGCGTTCATCGGGTCGGTGCCCCAGGCGAAGGGGCCGTGGTTCTGCACCACTACGCCGGGGACCTGGGCCGGGTCGATGCCGCGCTTTTCAAAGGTCTCCACGATGACGTTGCCCGTCTCCAGTTCGTAGCTCCCCCCGATCTCCTCCGGCGTCATCCGGCGGGTGCAGGGGATATCGCCGTAGAAATAGTCCCCCTGGGTGGTGCCCATGGCGGGAATGTCCCGCCCGGCCTGGGCAAAGGAGACCGCCCAGCGGCTGTGGGTGTGCACGATGCCGCCCAGAGCCGGGAAGGCCCGGTACAGCACCACGTGGGTATCGGTGTCCGAAGAGGGGCGGAGGTTTCCTTCCACCACCTTGCCGGAAAGGTCGACCACGACCATGTGCTCCGGCTTCATTTCGTCATATTCCACGCCCGAGGGCTTGATGACCACCAGGCCCTTTTCCCGGTCGATCCCGGAGACGTTGCCCCAGGTAAAGGTCACCAGCCCGTATTTGGGCAGCTCCAGGTTCGCCTTGCAGACCAGCGCTTTGAGTTCTTCCAGCATCGTACTTTCCTTTCTTTTGATCCGTTCCGTCAGAGCAATTCAGCCGCCCGGCGTTCCACTTCCAGCAGGGCGCGGTAGCCCTTCATCCAGGCATTGAAGCCGGCCATGTCCTTTTCGTCCGGGGCCAGGGTCGTCTTTTTCGCGTCCCCGAATACCTTCTGGGACAGGAACTGTTCGAGGCTCTCGCCTGCTTCCTTCCGAAGCGCGTAGGCCGCCAGCAGGGCCGCGCCGTAGGGCCCGCCCTCCCCGGCGGTTTCCATGCAGGTCACGGGAGCGCCGCAGGCGGCGGCCAGATAGCGCTGGCCCACGCCCGGCGTCTTGAACAGGCCGCCGTGGCCGGTCAGACAGTCGATGGCGACGTTCTCCGATTTCAGGATGTCCATGCCGATCTTGAGCGTCGCCATCGTGGCGTAGAGGGTCGCCCGGAAGAAATTGGCCAGGGTGAAGGCGCTGTCCGGACGGCGGACGACCATGGGCCGCCCCTCCTCCTGATGGGTGACGTGCTCGCCGGCCATGTAGTTGCACACCTGGATGCCGCCGCAGTCCGCCTCGCCCTCCAGGCTCTTTTGATAGAGCTTGGTATATACGTCCCCCATGTCCGGTTTTGCGCCGAAAAGCTCCGCCGTCTCTTTGAGCACCTGAACCCAGGCGTTGCTGTCATTGGTGCAGTTGTTGCAGTGCACCATGGCGACCGGCTTGCCGGTGGGCGTCGTCACGATGTCGATCTCCGGATAGGGTTTCGATAAGGGCTTTTCCAGCACGATCATCGAGAAAATGGACGTACCGGCGGACACGTTGCCCGTGCGCGGGGCCACGGCGTTGGTGGCGGTCATGCCGGTGCCGGCGTCGCCCTCGGCCGGGGCGAAGGTGAGGCCCACCGGCAGCTGCCCGTTTAGCAGGGCCGCGCCTTCCTTGGTCATCTGTCCGGCGCAGGCGCCGGCGGGCAGGATGTCCGGCAGCAGGGCGCGGATGTCCCACGGCAGATCATATTTCTGAACCAAAGCGCGGAACTTGTCCAGGGCTTCCTGATTGTATTCCAGCCGGTCCGGATCAATGGGGAAAATGCCGGAGGCCTCCCCCACGCCCACCGCGTTGACGCCGGTCAGGGCGTGATGGACATAGCCGGCCAGGGTCGTGATATGGGCGATGCGGCCCACGTGCTCTTCCCCGTTCAGCACCGCCTGATACAGGTGAGCGATGCTCCAGCGCTGGGGAATGTTCACCCCGAACAGGGCGGAAAGCTCGCCCGCCGCCTGCTCCGTCATGGTGTTCTGCCAGGTGCGGAAGGGGGTGAGCAGGTTCCAGTTTTCATCAAAGGGAAGGTAGCCGTGCATCATCGCGGACACCGCCGCGCAGCCGATTTCCTCCCGGTCCCGGATACCGCTGACCGCCTGATTAAGGCCCTCCCAGACCTTTTCCATCGGATAGGTCCAGACGCCGTCCTTCAGATCGCTCTTCCAGGTATAATCCCCGGAGGACACGATCCGGTTGTTCTCATCAATCGCCACCGCCTTGATGCGGGTGGAGCCCAGTTCGATTCCCAATGCCAGCTTGCCCATGCTGCCGCCTCCGTCTGTTTTTTTCTCATTATAAAGGATGAAGACTGGGTTGTAAAGCTTTTCAGTCTTTACTTCATACAAAAATCGTCAATGTGGAGGGGCACCCGCTTCCCGTCAACGATCTCCCCCAGCTCGCAGAAAAACTCCCCCGCCCTGGGCAGGACAAAGACATAACCGCCCAGCCTGTCCGTTTCCACCGCCTTCCCACCCAGCAGGACCGTTTCCCGGATCTGCTTTGGGTCCAGACGGAAGCGAAAGCTCCTGACCAATGCAGGACTGTGCCAGCGCCCGCGAAAAAGAAAATCCTTTTCTTCCCTTTCTTCCGCCAGACGTACATCGGCCAGGCCGCTGGAACAGGCCCTGATCTGCTCCGCCATGGTCATGATCCAGTCAGGTACGCCTTCGCTGCTGTCAGGCTTGCAGAACATATCATCGTCCGTGTAATAAAGCTCCGCATCCCGGCCGCCAAAGCAAGCCCGGTTGATTCGGAACCCTACGCCCTGGGTGGACCGCCCAGGCCGGTACTCATAATCCGCCCAGCCACAGAAGGAAAAGGGGACGTCTTCGGACCGCCCGAACCCGTGAAAACCGCTGGTGCCCACCGTCTGCGCCCGCCTGCAGCATTCATACCCCGCCAGCGGCCGCACATCCTCCGGCAATTCCTGCAGGTGATCCCAGTATTCAGCCCAGGCCTGTTCCTGTTCCCGCCATTCCGGAAGGGCGGAAATCTCTTCCATCTTCGCGATTTCAGCCCGGAGCAGCCCATTCAGGTCAATGCTCATATCTGTCCTCCCGCCTTATCATCAGCATAGAAATGCCCGGCCTGTCCGCTTGAAAAACCGGTCAGGCCGGGGCGATGATCATTTGATAACCTCCATCTGCATCCCCGGCAGCCTGGGCGTCAGCCTCTCGGCCATGGGGGGAAAGCGGTCCCTGGGGGTTTCGCCCAGGACCAGCAGCGTAGCGCGGCACTTGCCGGCGTAATCGGCGATGGTGCCCTCCACGTCCTGGGAGGCGACGATTTCCATGTCCGCCTCCGCCTCCCTCGAAAGGGCGTACAGCTCGTTCAGAGCCGAGGGAATGTCCGGGTTGCCCATCATGGTTTTTTCCCGGGTGCGCACGTGCAGCACCCGCAGCGGGCAGCCGATTTCATCCGCCCGTTTCCGGCCGTAGCGGATCAGCCGGCCGCAGTTCACTTGATCGGTCACGCAGACAAGCACTGTCCCAGTTTCCGACATGACAACAGTCCTCCTATCGTTTTTCCCACGCGGATACAAAGCGCGCCCAGGAGCGCACGTAGAGCCGGTCGCCCAGATGCCAGTCCGGCTTTTTCAGGTTGGCGTCCAGATACAGCAGGCGGTCGTCCTCTTCGTTTTCCGGGTCGCCGACGCTCAGGCAGAAGGGATAATACATCACGCCTTCCCGCTCCACCGGCCGGTCGCCCAGTTTCTTGATGACGCCGGTGTACTCCTTCTGGTCGCCGCCCAGGGCATTTTGCAGGTGACGGCGGTAGGCCTTGAGCGGAGCGATCATCACGTCCGCCGAAAAGATGAACAGAACCCCACCCAGGGCCAGCAGGATCATCGTCAGATATTTCATCCTCAGGATAAAGGCGACCACGCCCCCGGCGATCAGCAGCGCCGCCGGCACATAAAACTGCAGGCGCTCCCTGCGGATCTGAGCGTTCACCTTCTCGAGGTCTTCTTGGCGGTACATGGCATATCCCTCCGTTTCTGTCCCAATTGTAACATATTTTTAATATCCTGTACAGATGAGAAAGCGGGCAAAAATGAGACAGGCGATACTTTCATAGGTGGCATACTGTGGATCATGGACTAGCCAGAAATACGCATCGCGCAGAATCATCACTTCATCCTTATTGGACAACCTAAAAAAACAATTTGACAGGGTACCCAAACATGATAAAATGGTATCAGAATGAATGATCTCTCTCAGCTACTGAATGATAGAGGTAAAGCTGATGTTTATTGGACATAAAAGCACAGACGGACGGCTGCAGCCTTTGCAGGACCATCTCCGGGGTGTGTCGGCCCGGGCCAAAGCATTCGCACAACCATTTTCGGCAGAAGAACATGCGGCCAGGACCGGTCTGCTGCACGATGCGGGAAAATACAGTGAAGCAGGCCAGCGGAGAATGAGCGATCCGGAGCACGTCGCAAAAGTTGACCATTCAACTGCCGGCTCGAAAATCGCTCTGGAGCAATTCCGTGATCTCTTCGGCGCCTCCGCCATTGCCGGCCATCATGGCGGCATGCCGGATGTCGGCAGGAAAAGGGCCACAGCAGAAAGCGACGGCACATTATTTGGACGGTGTACGAAAGACCTTTCCGGTGCGATGGATCCCAGCGCTTTCTGGAAAGAAAACTCCATTTCTCCAAATGAAGTAATTCCTGCCTGGCTGCTCAAGGAAAGGAAGCCTTTTGCCGGCGTCTTCTACACTCATATGCTGTTTTCGTCCCTCGTCGATGCCGATTTTCTGGATACGGAAGCGTTTATGCAAACTGCTCCCGTACAGCGGGGCCAGTATGAAAGCATAGAGGCGCTGCTTGATAAGCTGACTGACCGAATTCTCCCTTTGCTGCGCAGCCCCTCCAGCGAACTGAATAAGAAGCGCTGCCAGATTCTTGAAAACTGTCTTGCCTCCGCCCGGCAGGAGCCTGGGCTGTTTAGTCTGACCGTACCCACCGGCGGAGGAAAAACCATCTCCTCCCTGGCTTTTGCGCTGAATCACGCCGTCCGATACAATAAGAAACGTGTGATCTACGTCATCCCATATACCAGTATTATTGAGCAGAACGCCCAGGTTTTCCGGGAAATCGTGGGAGATCATAACGTTCTGGAGCATCATTCCGGAGTGGATGCGGATGAGACCGAGGATCTGGAAAAGAATGAGTTGATTCGTAGAAAGCTGCTTGCGGCAGAAAACTGGGATGCTCCATTGATTGTGACGACCGCTGTACAGTTTTTTGAGTCCCTCTTTTCCAACAAACCCGCCAAATGCCGAAAACTGCACAATATCGCGGACAGTGTGATCATCTTCGATGAAGCACAGATGCTGCCGCTCGACTTTCTGAAGCCATGTGTCTGGGCCATCGCGGAATTAGTCCGTCATTACAGCACCACCTGTGTCCTGTGCACGGCTACCCAGCCTTCCCTGAACACGTTGATTGCCGAGTATGATCCAGCTTTACACGTCCGCGAAATCAGTCAGGATATCCCGGAATTGCAGGCATTTTTCCGGCGTGTGCATTTCAAGAAGATGGGCACATTGTCGCTTGATACCTTAGCGGATGAATTAACCAGGCAGCGCCAGACGCTCTGCATTGTCAACACCAGAAAGAACGCACAGCTGTTATTCAAAAAGCTTCCGGCCGAAGGGAGCTTTCACCTGTCCACGAGAATGCCCGCAGAACATCGAAGCATCGTTTTGAACGAAATAAGGGAAAGGCTGAAACAAGGCCAATCCTGCCGGGTCATCTCTACCAGCTTACTGGAAGCAGGGGTGGATCTGGATTTTCCTCAGGTCTGGCGGGAAAAAGCCGGATTGGATTCCATCCTGCAAGCCGCCGGACGATGCAACCGGGAAGGAAAACGTACTTCGGCAGAAAGCGAAGTGGTGCTGTTTTCCCTGCCGGATGGCATGCCAAAGGGCATTGAGCAAAACGCGATGGCCGCTGAAATCGCTATGGAAGGCGCCGATCATCCGGACGAGAGCCCTGTGATTACCGCTTATTTTGATCAGCTTTACCGGCTGCGCGGAGCAAAGGCTCTTGATTCTAAAAAGGTCCTTGATCTTTGCTCATCTTTTTCCTTTGAATCGATCGCGAAGGTTTTCCATCTGATCAATTCAGACACCTGCACCATCTATATTCCCCGGTTTGCGAAGGCGGAAGACATCTCCGCTCTGCAGGCAGGAAAATACAGCCGTTCCCTGATGAGACGGCTGGGCCGCTGCTCCGTCAATATATACAAATGGGAATGGGAGCAAATGCTCAAAAGCGGAATCATTCAGCCAATCGACGAAACCAGCGCTGTGCTGATCCATGAACAAGCTTATGACATGCAGTGCGGGCTGATCATGGAGCCAATCATGGGAATAGAATTCTTTGAGAGCTGAATAAGGCTTTTAAGGATGTCTGTTCCTTAAAAGCCTCTCGAAGCAAACATTATATCTATTATTTCAATCCACAGATTTCTCTGACAATATAATCATATCATAAAAGAATACCATCGTCAAATAATTTAACGTTATATCTATTGAATATAAACTGTTGACTTCTAAAAAACAACGGTTTACAATATCACAAAGCCTAAGAAAGGAAGTGAAACAACTTGTCGGTCAAAATGGAAGTTTGGGGAGCCCGCGCTCTGTTCACACGTCCTGAAATGAAGGTAGAAAGAGTTTCCTATGATATTCCCACCCCCAGCGCAGCAAGAGGAATGCTGGAAGCAGTTTATTTTCATCCCGGCCTGTCCTGGAAAATAGACAGGATTTACATTCTCAATCCCATACGATTCACCAATGTACGCCGGAATGAAGTAGACGTCAAAATACTGGCTTCCGACTTGCGCAGCGCTATGCAGGGAAGCGAAAAACAGCTTGGCATCATCACGGCCAACAGTATCCAGCAGCGGGCAGCCATGATGCTGCGTGACGTGCACTATGTCATCGAAGCGCACTTTGATATGACAGACAAAGCAACCCCCTCCGACAATGCCGGCAAATTCCAGGATATTATCAAGCGCCGGCTGAAAAAGGGGCAGTGCTTTTCCCAGCCATATCTCGGCTGCCGTGAATGTACCGCCCACTTTGGCCTGTGGGAAGGCGGAGAGATACAGGCCATCCAGGAAACCAGGGATTTAGGCTGGATGCTGTATGATATGAACTACGCTGACCCAGCCAACATTACCCCCATGTTCTTCCGTGCACAGATGATCAACGGCGTGGTCAACGTGACAAACTGCGAGGTGGTTCAATGATTTTGCAAGCCTTAAGCCGGTATTACGATCACCTTGTAGAAGATGGGAAGCTTGAGCGGCCCGGATGGCAGCCCATAAAAGTATCCTTCGCATTGCAGATTGACGACGAGGGAACTCTAAAGCGGGTCATCCGCCTGGGAAGCGAAGAAGAGAGAGGCAAGAAAAAAGTCTGGGTTCCCCTGGTGGAAAACCTTCCGGCTCAGGAAAAGCGCTCCGTAGGGATTGTTTCCAATTTCCTGTGTGACAATGCCACCTATATCCTTGGAATGGACAGCAAAGGCAAGCCGGACCGTGCAGTCAAATGTTTTCAGGCATGCAGAGAATTGCATGAAAGATTGCTGAACGATGTTGATTCTCCTTCTGCGCGAGCGGTGATTCGGTTTTTTCAGCGCTGGGATCCTTCCGCGATTCAGTCCCAGGATACGCTGAAGCCGTTTTGGGACGAGCTTTCAACGGGCGGCAACCTGATTTTTGACTATCAAAACCGGTTTATTCATCATGATCCGCAGATTCAGGAAGCCTGGGACAGACATTACGGTGCATCGGAGGATAAAGAAACCATGCGCTGTCTGGTCACCGGCCAACAGGCGCCCGTCGCCGTTTTACATCCAAACATTAAGGGGATCGCCGGCGGGCAGTCAACCGGAACGGCTCTTGTCTCCTTTAATGCTCCTGCTTTTGAATCCTATGGTCACAGCGGCGAGCAGGGCCGTAACGCACCGGTCAGTGAAAAAGCCGCTTTTGCCTATACCACAGCGCTGAATTACATGACTTCCCATCCATCGCATCATCTGCGTCTGAGCGATACTACCATCGTTTTCTGGGCCGAGCACGGTGAAGACAGCTATGCGGACTGCTTTTCCTGCATGATGGGCGATGACAGCAGGCTTTCGGACGACGACCTGCTGCTGTTGCTGAAGCACCTGGCTGCCGGCCGAAAAACCGAATTTGACGGTTTTGTCCTGGAGGCGGACGAACACTTCTATGTGCTGGGCCTTGCCCCAAACGCCGCCCGTCTGTCCGTCCGCTTTTTCCTGCAGGACAGCTTCGGGGATTTCGCAAATCATCTTCTTGAACATCATGAACGGCTGCGCATCGTCAAACCGGCGTTTGATCAGCGTGTGTCTCTCAGCTTCTGGTATTTACTGAATGAAACCGTCAATCAGAAATCCCGTGATAAAACGCCCTCCCCGCTTCTCTCCGGTTCGCTGATCCGCGCCGTGCTGATGAATCAGCCCTACCCGCAATCCCTGATCAGTCAGGTCGAAATCCGCATCCGTGCGGAGCGGGAAATCACGCGCGGAAGAGCGGCCATCATCAAGGCATTTCTTCTAAAGGCAGCAGAAACAGGAAATATCAACGCACAGCAAAAGGAGGCTCTGACTGTGGAACTTAACGACCAGACAACGTATCAGCCATACCTGCTGGGACGTTTGTTTTCAATTCTGGAAGAATTGCAGGAAGCTGCGATGAAAAAGGACAATCCAAACAAGCAAATCAATACGACCATCCGAGACAGGTTTTTCAACTCAGCATGCTCGACCCCTGCCATTATCTTTCCGCAATTAATGAAACTATCACAGGCTCATTTGAAAAAACTCGGCGGCGGATTGGAAAGGAATTATAATATTAAAATAGGCAGGATCACAGAAAAAATCAATGAAAGCTACCCGGCTCATCTCAGCTTATATGATCAGGGGATTTTCCAGCTCGGTTACTATCACCAGACCCAAGCCCGTTTTACAAAAAAGGAGGAGAAAGAAAATGAGTGACCCCATTCGCAACCGGTACGATTTCGTGATTCTGTTTGACGTGGAAAACGGTAACCCCAACGGCGACCCGGACGCCGGCAACATGCCCCGGATCGACCCGGAAACCGGTTATGGACTTGTGACAGACGTATGCCTCAAGCGGAAAATCCGCAATTATGTGGAGACGGTCAAGGAAGACGAACCCGGCTATAAAATCTATATCAAGGATAACGTCCCGCTGAACCGCAGCGACCGTACAGCCCTGCAGTATGTGGGCATAGAGGAAACGGAAGACAAGGCCATCAAAGAAACCGTTAAGAAAATGAAAAAGGACGACCCCGAACTGGATTTGAAACTGCGTGATTTCATGTGCCGGAATTTCTTTGACGTGCGTACTTTCGGAGCCGTGATGACCACCTTTGTCAAAGCGTCCCTGAACTGCGGTCAGGTTCGCGGCCCGGTGCAGATCGGCTTTGCCCAGAGCGTTGACCCCATCATTCCCCAGGAAGTGACCATCACCCGGATTGCCATTACCACCGAAGCAGACGCGGAACAGAAGGGCACTGAAATGGGCAGGAAGCATATCGTCCCCTATGGCCTGTACCGTGCGGAAGGTTTCGTATCCGCGAACCTGGCCCGAAAAGTGACCGGCTTCAGCGAAGACGATCTGCTCCTGCTCTGGCAGGCAATCCTGAATATGTTCGAGAACGACCGCTCCGCAGCCCGCGGAAAAATGGCCGTCCGGGAACTGATTGTCTTCAAGCATGATTCCGAACTGGGCAACGCCCCGGCGCACAAGCTGTTTGACGCGGTCAAAATACAGCGTATTCATCCCGACACCCCGCCGCGTCAATACACCGATTACTCTGTTGAAATTGACACCGGCAGCATTCCGGAGGGCGTAACCTGTACGCGGATGGCATGACGGAACAAGATTACTTGTTCAAAATGAATCATTAATCTCTATTGCATTTGATTCATTTTGCTGTCTCGCCCCGCGTGGGGCGAGTGGATTGAAATTGGATGAAGAAATTATGGATTTGTTCGCATACCGTCTCGCCCCGCGTGGGGCGAGTGGATTGAAATAAAAGAGATGCCGTCTATCAAACGTCGGCGCAGGAGTCTCGCCCCGCGTGGGGCGAGTGGATTGAAATACGCAAACGCTGGTAAATTCGTCAGACCTCCAGCGGGTCTCGCCCCGCGTGGGGCGAGTGGATTGAAATGCCAGCTCCATCTCCAGCTGCGGCACCAGCTTGGTCTCGCCCCGCGTGGGGCGAGTGGATTGAAATTTCATCCGACAGATAACGGCGCAGATGGTAGACGTCTCGCCCCGCGTGGGGCGAGTGGATTGAAATGCCAGGTACACCCCAGCCAGGCTCAGCAGGCCCGTGTCTCGCCCCGCGTGGGGCGAGTGGATTGAAATCTGCTACATTGATAACCGCAACGTCTCCCCGCTTGGTCTCGCCCCGCGTGGGGCGAGTGGATTGAAATACATCCACGAACGTCTCAACAAGTCCCTGAACATCGTCTTGCCCCGCGTGGGGCGAGTGGATTGAAATCGTGTGGCTGCGTCCAATGCTACCGGATCCAGTGTCTCGCCCCGCGTGGGGCGAGTGGATTCAATTTACACACAGCGGCAGAGGGGCACAAATCAAAAAACGTCCAGCCGGCATGATTCACGGAGGAAACCAGCTCGGCAGATCTGCCAGCCGTGCGAAGGCGGTTCCTTTTCCTTTACGGAATTTGGAAAGCATGATATACTTTTTCATACTCGTCAGTGAAAACCCACTGCGCAGAACCGTTATGCGGTTTCTGCGCAGTGGGCGCTCATAGACGAAATCAGCAAGTACATGGCCAAAAACGAGGCACACATGAAACTGATCATCGCGGAAAAGCCGTCTGTTGCCCGGGACATCGCCCGGGTGCTGGGCGTGAAAACGAAAGAGGAAGGATACCTGCGGGGGGAGGAGTATCTCGTCAGCTGGGCGCTGGGGCACCTGGTCACCCTGCAGGAGCCGGACGAGCTGGACGCCAAATATCAAAAATGGCGGATGGAGGACCTGCCCATCCTGCCGGACCGGATCCCCACGAAGGTGATCCCGAAGACGAAAAAGCAGTTTACCGCGCTTAAAAAGCTGATGCTCTCGGGCGAGGTGGACAGCCTCATCTGCGCCACCGACGCCGGGCGGGAGGGGGAGCTGATCTTCCGGCTGATCTACGAGCAGGCGGGGTGCAAAAAGCCGGTGGAGCGGCTGTGGATCTCCTCGATGACGGACGAGGCCATCCGGGAGGGCTTCGCCCAGCTCAAGCCAGCGGCGGAATACGAGGGCCTGTATAAGAGCGCCCGTTCCCGCTCCACAGCGGACTGGCTGGTGGGCATGAACGCGAGCCGGGCCTTTACCCTGCGCTACAACGTGCTTTTGTCCATCGGCCGGGTGCAGACGCCGACGCTGGCCATTTTGGTCAAGCGCCGCCTGGAGATCGAGCGCTTCGTGCCCGTGGAATACTACACCGTCACCGCCGATTTCGGGGATTATCAGGGCGTGTGGTTTGACGAAAAAGCCGAGGACGAGAAGGTGAGCCACCGCATCCCGGATCAGGAGACGGCGCAGCGCATCGTCAGCAAAGTCAAAGGGCAAGAGGCCGCGGTGCAGTCCGTCAGCCGGGAGGAAAAAAAGGAGCTGGCCCCCCAGCTGTACGACCTGACCAGCCTCCAGCGGGACGCCAACCGCCTGCTCGGCTTCACGGCGGACAAGACGCTCAAAATCGCCCAGTCCCTGTATGAAAAGTGGAAGGTGCTGACCTATCCCAGGACCGACAGCCGCTACCTCCCCCTGGACATGCTGCCCCGGGCCCGGCAGACCCTGCTCAAGCTCCCGGCCGTCTACCAGCCGCTGGTCCAGGGCATTCCCTGGAAGGAGGACGGGAAGCTGCCCTTCTCCAAGCGGATTTTCGACAACGCCAAGGTCAGCGACCACCACGCCCTCCTGCCCACCCCGCAGACCGCCCCGCTGGACAAGCTGCCGGCGGATGAAAAAGCCCTGTTTGACCTGGTGGCCAAGCGCGCCATCGCCGCCTTTTACCCGCCCTACGTCTATGACCAGGTGAAGATCATCACCGGGGCGGCGGACGAAGTATTCAAGACCACCGGCCGCGTTACCAAGGACCCGGGCTGGAAAGCCGTCGTTCAGGGCCAGGAGGCGCAGACCACCTCCGCCCGGAAGAAAGCCGCCGAACCGGAGCAGACCGTCCTGCCCGACGTACAGGAAGGGGACCAGCGGCAGGTGAAAAAAGCCTCCTCCAAAAAGGAGCAGACCAAGCCGCCCGCCCCCCACACCGACGCCAGCCTCCTGTACAGCATGGAAAACGCCGGCCGGGAACTGGCGGACGAAGCCCTCCGGGAGCAGATGAAAGGCAGCGGCCTGGGCACCCCGGCTACCCGCGCCGCCATCATCGAGCGGCTGATTCACGTCGGATACGTGCAGCGCCGGGGCAAGACCCTGAACGCCACCGACAAGGGGGTCCAGCTGATCGAGATCGCGCCGGAGGAGATTTCCTCCCCGGAGATGACCGGCAAATGGGAGCTGGCCCTGGACGAAATCGCCCGGAACCAGCGGACCCCGGAGCGCTTTGACGAGGGCATCCGCCGCCTCTCGGCCTGGCTGGTGGAGTACGCCCGGACCACGAAAAACGAGGGCTCCTTTCCGCCCGAAGAGCGGCGCAAGGGCAAGGGCGGCAAAAAGGCCTCCTCCGTCAAGCTCCTGGAGGGAGCCCAGTGCCCCCTGTGCGGCAAGCCCGTGCAGGTATCGGACAAGGCCTACGGCTGCTCCGCCTGGCGGGACGGCTGCGCCTTCACCCTGTGGAAGGACTGCCTGACCCGCGGCGGAGGCCCCGCGCTCAACGACCGCCTGGTCACGATGCTCCTAAAGGATCACTCCGTCCGCGGCTCCACAGGCACAGTCGCTCTGGAAGACGGACATATAAGCTTTGTGCCCAAGGAGCAGGGGGGGCAGACGGTATCTTATCCAATAGCATATAAAAAGAAGTAGCGCATTCAGGTAGGAGGTAGCGCTCGCTTTGCTCGCTAAGGTAGGAGGTAGCGCTCACTTCGTTCGCTAAGGTTTATAGTCTGACCATATACCTCCTACCTCCTCCCTCCTACCTCCTACCTATTCTTAACGAGAGGTTTTTATGATCACCCACTCTTTTGATCCCCTTTCCCCCGCCATCATCAATCCGCCTGCCCTGCCTAAGGACGCTCCTTGTGTGGATGCGTGCATTGTTACTTTTTCCTGGCAGATCGAGCAGTTTGTGGCGGAGCGCTATGCCAGCGGGGAGCTGGGCTCTCTTTGGTGCGCTTCCGGGCGGACCCCGGTGTACCTGATCGAGCGGGGCGGGAAACGGTTCGCCTTTTACCGGACCTACGTCGGTGCGCCCATCACCACCGGGCTGATGGAGGACACGCTGTCCACGTTCCGGTGCGGCAAATTCATCCTGTTCGGCGGGGCCGGGTGCCTGGACAAAGAGATTACCCACGGGAAGGTGATGGTCCCCACCGCCGCCTACCGGGACGAGGGGACCTCCTATCACTACGCCCCGGCGGCGGACTATATCGACATCAAAAACGCCCAGACCGTAGCGGACTGCATGAAGCAGAGCGGTATCCCCTACGTCCTGGGCAAAACCTGGACGACCGACTCCTTTTACCGGGAGACCCGAAGCAGCTTTGAAAAGCGGAAAGCGGAGGGCTGTATCTCCGTGGAAATGGAGTGCGCCGGCGTGCAGGCCATGTGCGACTTCCGCGGCCTGGAGCTCTATGCCTTTTTCACCGGCGGCGACCTGCTGGACGCCCCGGAGTGGGACGACCGGAGCATGGACAGCGGCGACGGCGGCCAGCACGACCCCGGGCACTTTAACATCGCCCTGAGGCTTGCCGAATATATTTGTAGCTAACCAGTCCATCACAAAACACCCCTTCCTGAAAGCCAAAAAGGCTTGAAGGAAGGGGTGCTTTTCGTTTTGTCAGTCCTGCCCGTCCAGTCTTTGTCTTGCAACCAAGTCGGCGAAGACGCCTTTTTTCTCGATCAGTTCATCGTAGCTTCCCTGCTCGATGATCATGCCCTGGTCCATCAAAAGGATGCGGTCGCAGTTGCGGATGGTGGACAGGCGGTGGGCGATCACGATGCGGGTGCAGTGGAGCTTGTCCAGCGCGTCTGACACCTGTTTTTGCGTCTTGTTGTCCAGGGCGCTGGTGGCTTCGTCAAAGATCAGGATGTTCGGCTTGGGGGCGATGGCGCGGGCAATCATCAGCCGCTGCTTCTGGCCGCCGGAGATTCCGCCCTGGCCCTCGGAGATGATGGTATACATGCCCATGGGCATTTCCCGGATGTCGTCGGCGATGCCGGCGATTTCCGCCGCTTCCCAGGCCTCGTCCATCGTCAGCTGCGGGGCGGAGATGATGATGTTGGAATAGATGTCCCCCTGGAAGAGCTGGCCGTTCTGGATCACCACGCCGATCTGCTTGCGCACGGACCGGGGGTCCACGGCGTTCAGGTCGTAGCGGTCGTAAAACACGGTGCCCTTTTCCGGCTTTTCAAAGCCGAGCAGCAGGCGGACCAGGGTGGACTTGCCGCAACCCGTCCGCCCGACGATGGCCACATATTCCCCCGCCCGGATCTTCAGGGACAGGTCCTGCAGGATATAGGGGGTGTTTTCCTCATAGCGGAAGGTGACGTGGCTGACTTCGATGTTCCCGCTCAGTTTGGAAACCGGCTCCTTGTCCCTGGCGACCTCCGGCTCCGCCTTTAAAATGGGCTCCGCCATTTCCAGCACAGGCTGGATGGAGGCGACCGAAACGGCGATTCCCGCCAGGGAGGAGAAGGCGGCCATGACCCGGCCGTAAGCCGCGCTGAAGGCGATGTACTGGCTGCCGCTCACCCCGGAGCGGACGGCCAGGTAGTACAGGATCACGGTGCCCGTCAGAGAGATGGCGGTGGTGATGACCCCGCTCATCTTGAGGAACATCGGCGGGTTATACTCAAGCCTTGCGTCCTTGGCGTAGAGCTGGGCCCAGCGGGCGAAGACCCGGTTTTCCGAGCCGGACAGACGGATCTTCTGGATGCCGTTCAGGGTCGCGTAGCTCATGCCGACTTCCTTGGCGCTCAGCTCCATCTTCCTTCTGGTGATGCCGATCTGCACGAAGGACACGGCCACGCTCATCACCACCGTGGTCAGGATGATCGCGATGGACGGCCAGACCAGGACCGGCGCGAAGCGGAAGATCTGGGTGATGTACAGCAGGGACATCAGGCTGCTTAAGCCCACCGAAAGCAGGTTGTTGATCATCATGCTGCACAGGGAATTGATGGACGTGGCGCGCTGGGACAACTCGCCCGAAGAAAACTTTCTGAAAAAGCTGACCGGCAGGGACAGAATCCGCATCATCACCGAGGCGTCCACCGCCTGGGAGGTTTTGGTGTTGATCCTTTCCATCAGCAGGGAGCGCACCATCGACAGGATCTCCCCGGCGAAGGCCGCCGCTACCAGAAACGCCGCCGCCCCGGCCAGCAGGTTGACCCTGCGGTTCTGCAGGGCCACGCCGGTGACGACGTTGTAGATGTTGGGCTCGATCTGGCCCACGATCACCACGGCCAGGGAGGCCAGCATGATCAGGATCAGGTCGCCGCTGGTCATGCAGTTTTTCATGTAGATCAGCAGGTCCGGGATGCCCAGCTTTTTCATCGGCAGGGGCTTATAGAAGCACAGGGCGTCCCGGGAAAAAAGGCCCTCGTTCTTCCGGGTGACCCGCTTCCTTTTTCCGCTGGACGGATCGACATAGTAATACCCGTACACCGTCCCCGGCAGAAGCGCCACTGCGGCCCCGCTATCCTTCAGATAGCCCAGCATCGGCCCGTAGGCGTCGTTGTACCAGCCCTTCGTCAGCTCCACGTCGCGGGTCATCAGCCCGGCAGGGCGGAGGGCGTACTCCATCTGCCGGGTGATATCCTGGATATCGTCCGGGATTTCCACGGGCTTTTCGTGATAATATTTCAGGATGTCATCCAGCGCTTCCCGGACGATGATGCGCTTGTCCTCCAGGCGTTCGGCTTCCCATTTGTCCAGCACCACGCTGGCCAGACGGAAAAACGAATCCTCCAGGACGTTCTGGTCGCTTTCCATGCGCTGTCTGATCTGTTCGTCAAACCAACCCAATGTTGTTCTCCCTTCAGCTGAAATCAGGTAGGAGGTAGGAAGGAGGAGGTAGGAGGTGATTAGCTCCTGAGCGTTTTTGTGGAAGTCGTAAGCAGCCTGCGCAGCTCCTCCGCGTCCTTCAGGATACTTTCGTATTGTTCCCGGGTCAGATAATCTGTCTCATACAGAAGGTCAAGCCAGTAGATCGTTTCGGAGGTTTCTTTCAGAGCGATGTACTGCTTGGCGGCAAAGTCATTCCGGCTGCTGGCATATCTGGCCTCCGCCAAATTTGCCCCAATGGAGGTACCGGACCGAAGCAGCTGCTTGGAAAGCACATACTCTTTCTTTTCGTTCCGAAGATATTGATACAGGCGGATCATTCTGACCGCAAATCTTTTGCTCTTTTCCTCTATCAGACTCACGGACAAATCACCTCCTACTTCCTACCTCCTACCTTCTACCTCATTCTGACGTGACGAGTTCCGTATACGCTCCGCCTTTGGCGTAGAGTTCGTCGTGGGTGCCGCGTTCTACGATGCGGCCTTTTTCCAGGACGATGATTTCGTCGCAGTCCCGGATGGTGGAGAGGCGGTGGGCGATCACGATGCAGGTGATGCCGCGGTCGGTAATGGCCTTGACCAGCTCGTACTCCGTTTTGGCGTCCAGGGCGCTGGTCGCTTCGTCCAGGATGATGATGGAGGGGTCCTGGGCCAGGACCCGGGCGATCTCCAGGCGCTGACGCTGGCCGCCGGACAGGTCCTTGCCGTTTTCAATCAGCCGGCCCTGATATCCGCCCGGCCGCTGGAGGATGTCGTCGTGAAGCTGGGCGTCGCGGGCGGCCAGGACGACCTCAAAATCCTCGATGGAGGTATCCCACATGCGGATGTTGTTGGCGATGGTATCCTCAAACAGGACGATTTCCTGGTCCACCATGGCGACCGAGCCGGTGAACACGCTGCGCGGAATCTCCGAGATGGGTTTTCCGTCGTAGCGGATGTCGCCCTCCCAGGGCTGATACAGGCCCGTAATCAGCTTGCTGACGGTGGACTTACCGCTGCCGCTGCCGCCCACGATGGCCACCCGGCTGCCCGGGCGGATGTGCATGGAGAAGTCTGAAATGACGGGATTGCCCAGCGGGGAATAGCCGAAGGTCAGGTGATCGACCTGGACCTCCCCCTTCAGCTTGGCGTAGCTTTCCCCGGCATGCTGGCTGCCGTGGCTGAGGACCGGGTCGTTCGGCGTCTCCATGACGTCCTCCACCCGCTCCATCTGCGTCCGCATTTCCTGGATGGTCTGCCCGGCCCCGACCAGGGTCATGGCCGGCGTCATGAAGGCGCCGAGCAGGCCCTGGAACGTGGTGATCTTACCCAGGGTAAAGCTGCCGTCCATCGCCAGGCGCACGCCCAGGAACAGGACCGCGTAATTGCTCACCGTGGTGATAAACTGGGGGATCAGGCCGATGCGGGCATTCAGGGTGGAGAATTTGACCTCCTGGGTGTTGACGGAGGCCTGGTAGCCGCTCCACTTTCTGAAAAAGCCGCTCTCTGCGCCGGAGGCCCGGATGGTCTCCGTCAGGCTGATGCCCGCCATCGTCGCCGCCGCCAGCTTGCCTTCGTCCCGCATCTGCACGCGGGTCAGGTTGACGCGCTTATTGGACAGATACCGGGCCACGAACAGGTTGAGCGTCAGGGAGGTCAGGCCGATCAGCGTCATCAGGGGGCTGTAGCGCAGCATCACCACCAGATAAAAGATCATCATCACCGTGTTCATCGCCAGCGGGGCCACGGTTTTGACCAGCGTGCCCGCGATGGCCGCGTTGGTGCCCTGGCGCTGCAGAATGTCCCCGGTCATGCGCTGGGAAAAAAACGCCATCGGCAGCCGCAGGACCTTCCACATGTACTCGGCGTTGCCCTCGATGGACATTTTCCCGTCGATCTTGAGGGAGTAAATCGTCCGCACCCATTCCACCACGATCTGGAAAACCGCCAGGGCCGCCATCACGATGATGAAGGGCATAAACCAGTCCGGCGCCCGGCCGGTGAGCAGCTCGTCAAAGAAGAGCCGGGACATGACGGGGTTGATGATGTTAAACAGGGAGCCGATCACCGTGGTCAGTATGACGAAGGCCACGGCCGGCTCCGCCCCGCGCAAGCGCTTTCTGGCAAAGGCAATGGTGCTCTTCCTGCGGCCGGAGGGGACAAAGTTCTCTCCCGGCTCAAAGGTCAGGCAAAGGCCGGTAAAGGAGGTGCTGAACTCCTCCATGCTCACGTGCACCACGCCCCGGGCGGGGTCGTTGAGCACGGCGTTCTTCCCCTTGAAGCCGTCCAGCACGACAAAATGGTTAAAGTTCCAGTGGATGATGCAGGGAAAAGAAGCCTGCTTCCTGAGCGCCTCCACTTCCATCTTGTAGCCGTGGACGTCCAGGCCGTAATGCTGGCCGGCCAGGAAAATGTTTTTCATGTTGGAGCCGTCCCGGCTGACCCCGCAGTCCAGGCGGACCTGCTCCAGCGGAATCCATTTGCGGTAATAGGCCAGCACCATCGCCAGACAGGCCGCGCCGCACTCCAGCGCTTCCATCTGCATGATCACCGGCACCTTCGCCACGCCTTTTCGGACAGGCTGTTTCAGTTTCTTGTCTTTCATTTCTTACACCCGAAGCATTTATTCTTCGCCTAAAAGAAAACCAACCGGCGTCGTCGAGTCGGTCACGATGAGGCCGTCATAGGTCCCGTCCGGCAGACCGGCAAAGTCTTTTCCCATTCTGACCAGGATGCCGATCACGCTCTCCGTTTCATAGACGGTTTCCACACTGCCCTTCATCCCCTCAAAGCGCACCGGCATACCGGGCTGCACAACGCCCTTCATTTCCGGGGGCAGCTCAGCGGAGACCTGGGTCCGGGCGTTTTCGCCCTCGCCGGACACCGTGACGCGGACCTGGACAGGCAGGGTCTCCTCCATGGTCGCGCTGGAGGCGTAAAAGACAAACCCCGCCGTGAGGAGAAGCACCGCCGTCAGCACCATCCACATCCTAGGGCTGGTGACGCGCAGATAATCATGAAGGGCTTCGGGAGATGAAAACCGCTCCAGGCTTTCCTTCCGGAACAGCTTTGAATCCATAATCCTCCGCTCCTTTCTGTGTGAACCAGGGAAACATGCTGTTATTGTAAACCAGTTTGACGACCCTGTCAATTTGGAAACATGGCAACCGCATGAATGAATAGAATTTGAAAAACGAAAGTGCAGTGTCCTTCTTTGGGGGTTATGAAGGGGGCTATGCCCCCTTCAGGGAAAACCGCAGGACCGGCTTTGCCGGTTCGAGGAGAATTTTTGCGGAGGTTAGCTTTCCAGGGTCTACCGACCCGTTGTTCGGTGAGGAAGGACCACTGGTCCTTCCTCCGGGCCCTCACAACCCATCCGGGAGCAAAAATTCATTCCTTACGGATTTGCCGCCCGGGAGCATCGAAGATGCGACAGGCAAATCCGCCCAGGGAGTGGTATTGGCGGGGGAAAAATTCCCCCGCCAACAGGCTCACGCATTCATGCGTGAGCCGTGAATTTGGAAAGCTTTTCTATTTCATCAAACGGGAAGCTGTGATATAATAGAGTCTTGCATCCGACTTACCAGGAGGCTTTGCCCATGAAACCTGCATCTTTTTCCAGGCAGGAACTGTTTTCCCGGGTCCCGGTGCCCAAGGCCCTGTGGACCATGGCCGTACCGACCGTCATCAGCCAGCTGATCAACCTGATCTATAACATGGTGGACGCCTATTTTATCGGGCGGACCGGCAATTCCTACATGGCCGCGGCGACCACGCTGACGCTGACGCTGGTCATGCTGAACGTCGCATTGTCGAACCTCTTTGGCATCGGCGGGGGCAGCCTGGTTTCCAGGCTGAACGGCGGCGGCGCGCCGGACAGGGCCCGGCAGGTCAGCGCCTTCAGCGTCTGGGGGGCCGTGGCCATCGCCCTGCTCTATTCCGTCATGACCGGCCTTTTTCTGGACCCGCTGCTCCGCTTCCTCGGCGCGTCGGACCAGACCATCGGCTATGCCCGCAGCTACGCCCTGATCGTCATCGTCATCGGCAGCCTGCCGGCCATCCTCGCCGCCGCCCTGGCCCATCTGCTGCGCAACACGGGCTACGCGGGCAAGGCCAGCCTCGGCCTGAGCGCCGGCGGGATCCTCAACTGCCTGCTGGACCCGCTGTTCATGTTCGTCCTGCTGCCCCGGGGTCAGGAGGTCACCGGCGCGGCCATCGCCACCGCCCTTTCCAACGTCTTCTCCTGCGCCTACCTGCTGATCGCCTACAAGAAGGCCGCCGGGGAATCCCCCCTGAGCCTGCGGCTCAGAGACGCCGCCGCTACCCGAAAAGAGGACAAAAGGAACCTCTTCGCCGTCGGCATCCCCTCCGCCATGCTGACCGGCCTGTTTGACCTGGCCAACATCAGCCTCAACCGCCTGGCCGCCGCCCACAGCGACCTGGTGTTGGCGGGCATCGGCATCGTGATGAAGGTGGAGCGCCTGCCCAACGCCGTCAACATCGGCATCTGCCAGGGCATGCTGCCCATCGTCGCCTTCAACTACGCCTCCGGGGACCACGGGCGGATGCGGGAAACCATCTCCACCGCCCGCAAATGGGGGCTGACCGTATCCCTGCTGTGCATCGTCCTGTTCGAGCTGTTCGCCCCGCAGGTGTCGCGGGCCTTCCTGAGCGTTTCCGTCGGGGACGCCGAGCACGCTGAAAACGCCGTGCGCACGCTGGCCTACGCCGCCCTGTTCCTCAGGATCCGCTGCATCGCCTCGCCCCTGCAGTTTTCCAATTACCACGCGTCCTTCTGCCTGCAGGCCATGGGCGACGGAAAGGGCACCCTGCTCCACGCCTTCGTCCGGGAGCTGGTGTTCTACATTCCCCTGATGACGATATTGGACAAGCTCTTCGGGGAAACCGGCATGGCGGCGGCCCTGCCCGTCGGAGAGGCCTGCGGGGCTGTGTTTGCGGTGTGGCTGCTGAACAGGTGGATTAGGAAGAACAGGCAGCAGGAGGGAAAGGATGCTAATTCGTAATGCTTAATGCGTAATGCGTAATGCTTAATTTATAGACTGGCGAGATCGGAGAAAGAAGTGAGGGACGTGCAGACCATGAAAGAGGAAATCGCTTTTGCGAAAAGAGCGCTCCGGGAGCAGGTCCGCCGGCGGGCGGCTGCGATGAGCGCTCAGGAAGCCGCCGATTCCAGCGGGCGGATCGCCCGGGATGTGCTTTCCTCCCCCTGGTACCGGGAGGCAAGGTCCGTCTTTCTCTATATCAGCGTCGGGAACGAGCCGGACACCCGTTTCATCCTCCGTCAGGCGATGGAAGACGGAAAGGAAGTCTATGTCCCCCGGTGCCGGGAAAAGCCGGTGATGGACGCCGTCCGCCTGACCCAACTGGATGCGCTGCGCTCCAACCAGTACGGCATCCCGGAGCCGGAGGACGGAGAAACAGCGGAGCGGATCGATCTCACCATCGTGCCCTGTCTCAGCATTTCGCCGGCGGGCGACCGCCTGGGCCACGGGGGCGGGTATTACGACGCCTTCCTCCAAACCCATCCCTGTCGGACGCTCTGCCTGTGCCACCGGGCGCTGGTTTTAGAGGACATCCCCCACGGCGAAGAGGACGTCCGAATGGACGCCCTGACCTTCGGGGAGGGCATCATCCTCTGCCGTAAGGGCTGTTAAACTCTCTTTCTACCTTCCGGACCGTTTCCTCGAGGGAAAGTCCCGCGAAATGCTGGGCTCCGAGGTACCGTCCGGATTTTTTGTCGTCCGCGAACACGCCGGCCACGATGCCCGGTATCGCGCTCTCCGGGGCGTTGGGCGCATGGGGCCCGCCCAGGTCGGTGCGGCACCAGCCGGGGTCGGTCAGGTTGATCATCACGTCGGTCCCCTCGACCTTCGAGCCCAGGTCGATGGTGATCTTGTCCAGGGCCGCCTTGCTGGCCGAATAGCCCGCCTGGCAGACGTCCAGGGCGATGCCGCTGGTGGTGTTCAGGATCCGGCCCGTCCCCTTTTTGATCATCTTGGGCAGGAAATGGTAGCAGATCATCGCCGGGGCGATGGTGTTCACCCGGAAGCTGATCTCATAGTCCGAGACAGGGGTCTCAAAATAATCGGTCCTGTAGGCGATCTGCAGGCCCGCGTTATTGAGCACGATGTCCACGTCGACGTTCATCCGGTCGATTTCAGCAAGCATCCGTTCCACCTGAGCAAGGTCGTTCAGGTCCGCCGCGACGGCGCGGGCCTCTACGCCCAGGGCCTTAACCTCGATGACCGCCTTCTCGGTGTGGCTCAGGTCCCTGCTGTGGAGGATCAGGTTGCACCCCTGCTTGGCCATAAACAGGGCCGTCAGATAACCGATGCCCCGGGCCGCCCCGGTAATCAGGGCCCATCTGCCCTTGACTTGATACATGTTGCTTTCTCCCTTCACATCCAAATTTGTCAAAAGAGCCGGCGTTTTACCGCCGGCCCGTGTTTTTACTTTTGTTTTTGTGTTTATTCAGCTAAAGAAGCTGCTTCCTGGCTCAGCGCCCACTTGGCCGCGCATTCCTGCTCGCACCATTCCACGCACTGGTTCCAGCCGTACATGTTCACGCGGGCCTTCATTTCGCTGAGGGCGGCGTTGAACTCGCCGTCGTTCTTGGCGTAGATCGCCTTCCAGGAGCACTGCTTGATGGTGGTCGCGCACTGCTGCCAGATCAGGTCGAGGCTGGAAGAACGGGGGCTCTCGGAATAGTTGATTTCCGGCATGATGGTGTACTTGCCGGCGTTCATGTACTGATCCGCGGAGGCATAGCCGGACCACTTGCGCCAGTCTTCCTGGATCTCATAAGCGGAGGCCTTGACCTCGGATTCCCAGGACGACTTGTTGAAGGTTTCGCCGTTGGCGCCGTCGGGGTTCTCCATGTCCTGCGCCAGGGTCACGTTGTTGATCTGCACGCAGCCGTCGTTAAAGGTGCCGGAGAGGGTGTAGGTCTTGCCGGTCCAGGGGCTGGTCCAGGTCACGCCGTCCATGGACTGGGTGGAGTCGGTGCTGGTCAGCTTGCCCAGCTCGGTGAAATAGGCCAGGCCGTTCTCGTCATAATCCCAGGTCACGCCCTTGGGGCCGTACCACATGGTCATGGAGCCTTCGGGCGTCGCCAGCCAGTCCAGGATCTCCAGGCAGAGCTCGGGATATTCGGTGTAGTTGCCGATGGACCAGACGCGGTTGCCGCCGTTGGTGCCCAGGCCGTAGACGATGGGGCTGGCATCCTTGGGAACCAGAGAATACATCATCTTGCCCTGTTCGAGATGATTGGTGGTATTGTAAATGAGAGAGGTGGAATAGTTGAAGATGCCCCAGAAGGTGCCGCCGTTCTTGACCTTCTCACCCATGACGTCATAGGTCTGGGTCATGGAGTTCGGATCCAGCAGGCCGGCCTGATAGAGGCGGTTAAAGAACTTGAGGCACTTGAGGTACGGGCCGTCCTCGTCCAGGCAGGAGACGAACTGGCCGTTATTGGGATTGTAGTAGCCGAAGCCCAGCTCGTCATAGCCGTAATAGGCGGTGCCCAGGGACTTGACGTACATGACCATGTTGCCGTCCCAGTCGGGCCAGATGGAGGTAGCGTAGGTGGGGTTGCCCCTTTCGTCGGTGGGCTCCAGTTCCTTCATCTTCTGCAGGACGTCAAACAGGTCGTCCAGGTTCTTGACTTCCGGATAACCCAGCTGCTTGTACAGGTCCCAGCGCAGGTCCCAGGTATAGAAGAAGGAAGCGTGGCTGCCCTGCTTGAAGGCGACCGCGTGGCCGAAGCCGTGGATGGTATCGTCCCCGGAGACCGCCCGGTTGGCGTTCAGAGCGCCCTGGTAGTTTTCCCAGATGTAAGGGGCGTAGGTCTCGCCCAGGTTGTCCTCTTCCCAGTCGAGCAGCAGGCCCTTTTCCACCGCGTTCTTGTAATCCTGGCCGTTGGCGCCCCAGACAACGATGTCGCCCAGGTTGCCGGAAGCCACACGGGTCTCATAGGTGCCGTCCTGGTCGGGGATAATGTTGAGCTCCACGTTGAACTTGTCCTTGAGCATCACGGCGCCCCAGCCCTGCTGGATACCGGAGAAGTTTGCCAGCTGGCTGTACACGTCCAGCGTAATGGTCGGCCCATCGCGGTCCACTACAGTTTCGGCAATGGCAGCAAACGGCACAACACAGCATACGAGCGCCAGTGCCAGGATCAGGGAAAGGCTTTTCTTCATAGGGTTCATACACTCCTTTCAGTTACAATCTCTCAGCATTTTGAATTATGAATTATGCATTAGGCATTACGAATTATCCTTTGACCGATCCCATCATAATCCCCTTGACGAAGTACCTCTGCATAAAGGGATAGACCAGCAGGATCGGGATGATGGTCACCATGGAGACGGTGTACTTGATGACCTTGGTGTTGAGCAGGCTCTGAGCAGCCGCCGTGTTGACGCCGCCCGCCCCGGCGTTCATGACCGCGCCCAGGTTCGAGGTGGTGTTCAGGTACACATACAGGCGGTGCTGCAGGGTGTAAAGGTCCGGCCGGCCGCTCATCAGCAGAAGGGAATCCTGGAAGGAGTTCCAGTTGCCGACTGCGCCGAAAATGGAGATCGTCGCCAGGATCGGCACCGACAGCGGCAGGATGATCCGCAGGAAGACCTTCGTGGTCGTCGCGCCGTCGATGGTGGCGCTTTCTTCCAGAGAAGCCGGAATCGATTCTATGTAGGTCTTGACCAGGATGATGTTGTACGGGGCGACCATGCCCGGGATGATGTAGGCCAGGAAGTTGTTGGTCAGGCCCAGCATCAGCATGTTCATGTACCAGGGCACGAGGCCGGCGTTAAAGTACATGGTGATGACCAGGGCGCGGTACCAGAGGGAGCGCTTCCACATCTTCCGTTTGGTCACCAGATACCCAGCCCAGGCGGAGGTCAGCACCATCAGCGCCGTGCCAAGGACCGTGCGGGCGACGGTCACGAACAGGGCGTTGCCCAGGTCGGACGCGTTCAGCAGGTTCATGTAGTTGGTAAAATGGATCCCGATCGGGTAGAAGTTGACCAGGCCGGAGGTTACCGCGTCGTTGTTGGAGATGGTGTTGATGAACAGATAGTAGAACGGAAATACGCACAGCAGGGTGAACAGGCTGAACAGCACGATCAGGCCGATTTCAAAGACATGGTCCCCGGCTGACTTTTTGATGTGCATGGGAGCCGCTTCTTTCGCTTTGGCAGTCATCTCTCCACCCCCTTATATGATGCTCTCGCCGCGGAGCAGCTTGGAAATGCTGTTCGCGCCGAAGAGCAGGATCACGCCGACCAGGGACTTGGTAATGCCGACCACCGTCGAAAGCGGGATCTGGCCCGAACCGATGCCGATGTTGTAGACGTACAGGTCCAATACCTCGATCACATCCTTGTTCAGGGCGTTGGAGAAGACCAGGTACTGCTCCATGCCGTTGGAGAGGATGCCGGCGATGCTCATCAGCAGCATGACCATGTAGGTGGGCAGCAGGCCGGGCACGGTGATGTGCCACATGCGCTGGAAGCGGTTCGCCCCGTCCACCGAAGCGGCCTCATACAGCTGCTGGTCGATGCCGGCGATGCCGGCGATGTAGATGATGGCGCTCCAGCCGATGCCCTTCCAGGTGCCCCACAGAAGCATCTTGAGCCAGATGTGGTCGGCGCTGGCCAGGTAGTCGGTGGAGGTGGTCCTCCCCATGACGTTCGTCAGGAAGGAGTTGATAAAGCCGTCGGTAGAGAAAATGGCGTAGGCGATGGCGTAGACCAGCACCCAGGAGATGAAGTTGGGGATGGTGGTGAAGGTCTGCACGAAGCGCTGGAATTTGGAAGACGGGATTTCCGCCAGCAGCACGGCAAAGGCGATGGGCAGCCAGCTGGTCAGGATGCCCAGGCCGGACATCGCCAGGGTGTTGCGCAGGACCCGGACGATGTCTGAGCGCGTCGCCTCGTTGGAAACCAGGGTCTGGAACCAGCGGAAGCCGACGAAGTTCGCCCGGGACAGTTCATCGCCGATCTTGTAATCGAAGAACGCAAAGCGCCAGCCGTAGATCGGCAGGTATGCAAAGACGAAGGTCAGCAGCAGCACCGGCAGGAACATCAGGAAGAGCTTGTAGCGCTCTTCCATTTCCATCTTTTCTTCTTTTTCCTTTTTTGTCAGCAGGAAGAAAAGCAAGAAGGATGTCAGCAGGATCAGACCGGCAACCACGGCGAATACCGTCATGGACTGGGGCATGGAGCCGTCGGCGGTGATTGGGGTGGCGCGGCTCACCTTGTTGTTTTCGGTGACGAAGGTATAGACCGCCTGGTATCTGCGCCAGATCATGAAGAGGCCGCCGAGCATCACCATGCTCCCGCTCATAGGAAAGTAGATTCCCGTTTTCTTCATGCGGTTGTTGCCGGCGCTCATGCAGCCACCAACCGCGCACAGCAGGATGCCGATCAGGATGATCAGGCAGCCCGTCATCACAGAGCGGATATCACCCTCGGTGATGGCGTTCCTGGAGATGGCGCTTTTGAGCTGGGTTGCGATATTGTCGTAGGAAAAGGCAGTGGTAAACAGGGAGGCGTTTTCATTGACCTGTTTCAGGATCCGCCCGGGATTGACCGGGGAGAAAAAGACCATCATTCCCGCCAGCAGAATGACGATGCGGTGAATCCAGTAGGGAACCAGGAAACCGTACTCCCGCTTCTCTGCTGTTTTAAAGCTTTTCACAGCTGTCTGCATTGTTTTTCTTCCTTATTTATGAGGCGAAAGCGGAGGGAGCGGGCCGCGGGGCCTGCTCCCTTCCGTCTGAATGGATGATGGATTACTCGCCCATGCCGCTCACGGTGAAGGTGATGGAAATCGTCGTGTCAGGTCCGGGCACGGTGTAGCCGAAGGGCTCGCTGGAACGGTTGTAGGTGTCCACCACTACCAGGCGGACATAGTCGCCGGAAACGTCCACGTCGGTGTATTCCTGGGTGCGGGCGTCGCCGATCTTCGTCTTGACGTCGGAGATGGTCAGGAAGCCGTCGGCCACCAGCTTGCTGGGGATGTTGGTGGAAACGAAGAGGAGGTTGAAGGCGGCGGTACTGCCAAAGCCCATGTCGCCGGTGGTCAGGGAGACGGTGTATTCGCCGTCCGCGGTGATATCAGCGTCCACGAAGGTGCCGCCGTAGTCCACGGCGTTGTTGCTCTCGTCCCAGCCGGTCAGGCGGTAGAAGAAGGGATTCTCGGTATCATTCAGGCCGTAGCTGTCGTTCCAGGCGTTGCGGAAGACGTAGGTGTCCTTGCCCTGGACGCCGATGTAGGCCTTGAAGCCTTCGGCCATGAGGGCCTTGGCGTCGTCTTCCGTCATGGGAGCGTCCGCGTCCTGGGCGGCGGCCACGCCGTAGATGTAGTCGAAGGTCACTTCCATGGTGGACACTTCGGCGAAGGCTTCCTTGTCCACGATGATGGCGGCGGCGCCTTCCAGGTCGCCGTCGGCGCGGCGGGCATCGGCGGGCACTTCGCTGACCCATTCGTTATAGAGGTTTTCGCGGGTCTCGATCTTGTCGTCAGAGGAGGTATAGCCCTTGCCCAGCGTCAGCTCCTCGCCGTTGACCTTGACGGACTTGACGTCGATGAAGTAGCCGGGGAAGTTGACTTCGCCCTTCTTGACGCCCACGGCGGTAAAGGCGATGCCGTTGGCCGGGGTGGCGAAGCTCAGGGAAACGGTGTAGGTGCCGGGGCCGTCGACGGTGACGTCGGTGGCGGTCACGCCCTCCGCCGGGCTTCCCCAGTACTGGGCGGTCCAGGCGGAATCAGCGAACATGATGTAGGCGGTGTCGGTCACGGGGATGAGGGAGAAGTCGATTTCCACGGTCTTGACGGAGGCGAAGGCTTCCTTGTCCACGATGATCCAGGAAGCGCCTTCCAAATCGCCGTCAAAGCTGCGGGCGTCCTTGGGCAGCTCGCTGACCCATTCGTTGTAGACGTTCATGCGGGTCTCGATGCCGTTGTCAGAGGAGGTATAGCCCTTGCTGAACGCAACGTCTTCGCCGTTGACACGGATGGCGTTGATCTTGAGATAAGCGCCGGGATAGGTGATTTCGCCCTTCTTGAGGCCCAGGGCGGCAAAGGCCAGGCCCTGCGCTTCGGTCGCGAATTCCAGGCCCACGGTATAATCGCCAAAGCCGGTGATTTCCGCTTCGGTGGCGGTCACGCCCTCCGCGGGCGTGCCCCAGTACTGGGCGGCCCAGGCGGAATCAGCGTACATGATGTAGGCGGAATCCACGCCGTGCTTGAGGACGGAGAAGTCGACTTCCACGGACTTGACGTTTTCAAAGGCCGCCTTATCCACGATGATGGGAGAAACGCCTTCCAGGTCGCCGTCAAAGCTGCGGGCGTCCGCGGGAACTTCGCTGACCCATTCATTGTAGATGTTCATGCGGGTCTCGATCTTGTCGTCAGAAGAGGTGTAGCCCTTGTTGAAGGCCACCGCCTCGCCGTTGACGCGGATGGCGTTGATCCTGAGGTAGTAGCCGGGGAACAGGTTTTCGCCGTCCTTGAGGCCCAGGGCCGCAAAGGCAAGGCCCCGCGCCGTGTTGGCGAATTCCAGGCCGACGGTGTAATCGCCCTCGCCGGTCACGGAGGCGTTGGTGGCGGTCACGCCCTCCGCGTCGGAGCCCCAGTACTGGGCGGCCCAGGCGGAATCAGCGTACATGATGTAGGCCATGGCGGCGGGCTTGGGTTCTTCCGCCGGTTCTTCTTCAGGCTCTTCCGCGGGGGCTTCCGTCGGTTCGGACGTCTGCGGCAGTTCCGCCGGGCCGAAGGTCCAGGCCATCGCGCCGGTCACGGTGGAAAGCAGGAGCGCTGCGGTCAGCAAAAGGGACAACCATTTTTTCATTGTCGATTCCTCCTCTTGTTCTATTGAATACAAAATAATCTATGGCGATCCGGCAGAGCCGGTTTCACCCCAAGGTAGCTTTGGGCGGCAGGGTATCCCCCTGAAGCATCGTCCCCGGGACGATCACTTCGCCGGGCTCCCAGTTTTCCACCTGGCCCAAAATGCGGTCCAGCAGCCGGTCCACCGCCAGCCGGCCGATGGTTTCCGTATCCTGCCGGTAGGTGAACAGCCGCGGGTAAAAATAGGAGGACGGCCCGATTCCGTCATAGCCGACGGCGGCGAAGCAGTCCCTGAGGCACAGCCCCCGCTGGCGCAGCTGGTCCATGACGCCCATCAAAGAAAAATCGTCCGGAAAAAAGACGCAGTCCGGCGGAACGCTGAGCTCCGTCAATGCCTTTGCCTCCCGCCAGGAGGAGGCCGCGTGGCGGAAGCGGGCCGAGCGGATATATTCGGGCCGCTTGATTAGGCCGCATTCCTGAAGGCCTGCCTCAAAGCCGGCCAGACGCTCGTCCGTCACATAGCCCGCTTCCCCGTGGATGAAGGCCAGGCGGCGGTACCCGCGGGCATAGGCTTCCCTCACCAGCTGTTTCATGCTGCCCAGGTTGTCGTTGGCCACGGTGTCGCAGCCTTTCTGGGCATAGTCGATCACGATGCAGGGCAGGGGGCCGGCCAAAATGCGCTGCACGCCGGTTTCCTGCCAGCGGCAGGAGACCAGCACCACCCCGTCCAGGTTGCGGCGGGCGGCGTGCTCGGGATATTCGGCGTTCCCGTCCTGCGTGTTGTGCGACAGGAAAGCCAGATCGAACCCCCGCTCCTCCGCCCGGCGGCGGATTCCTTCGATCACCAGGGAAAAATATTCGTGATCCATCCGGTCCTCATAGAGAATGCCCAGCATGAAGGACCGGTTGGTCTTCAGCGCCCTGGCGGCCGCGTTGGGCAGATAGCCCATCTGGGCAGCGGTCCGGCGAATCCGCTCCACCTGCGCGGGGCTGATATCCCCGCTGCCGTTCAGGGCTCTGGATACGGTTGCCACTGAAACGCCGCACACAGACGCAATGTCTTTCAGTGTGATCATCCTGTTGTCGCTCGATTCCGTAATCGTTTGCAGGACCTATTTTATCCCTTTTTTTCCATTTCGTCAATCTGTTTTTTACAGGTTTCCAAAGAATTCACACATCCCTGCGGCTTGCAATCCAACATAACCTGTGCGATAATAAAGCGACCTTTCAATCACAGGAGGAATGGACGAATGGCGGCGGGCATCTGGGTAAGGCTGGTGCGGCACGGACGGACCGTGCGGGACGAAATGATCCCCTGCGGCAGGCAGGACTGGGAAGAAGCGCTGACGGAGGCCTGCCGCCGGCTGGACCTGCAGCGGCCCTGCGTCCTGCCCCGGCACGAGCGGGACTTTGAGCAGTTCAGCCTGGTCCGCTTTACGCCGGAGCATTTCATCGAAAGCGTCCATTTCGACCGCATGGAGATCGAATACATCGACCCGGACAGCCACTCCTCCAAGCCCGTCAACGAGAAGTACTTATAATATGATGAAAAAAGGTTTTTTGATCGTCCTGACGCTTTTGCTTCTCATCGCTACTGCAAACGCCCTGGGCGAAGTCGTGTTCAGCGAGGTCATGGCGCAGAACGGCGTCTGGCAGGACGGCCACGCCTACGACTGGGTCGAGCTGTACAACGGCGGCTCCCGCCAGGAGGACCTGAGCGGCTGGTTTTTGAGCGACACCAGGTTTGACCTGACCCGCTGGTCCTTTCCCCAGGGAACCAAGCTCAAAAAGGGCGAATACCTGACCGTCTACTGCACCGGGGACAGTTCCCTGTCCAAGGGCAAAAACAAGACCTTCTACGCCGATTTCAAAATCTCCGCCAAGGGCGGGACCCTCTACCTGAGCGACGCGGAGGGGAACCTCGTGCAGTCCCTCAAGCTGCCCCGGCAGTACGGGAACGTGAGCTACGGCCTGTCCGCGGACGGGGCGGCTTACGGCTTTCTGGAAAACGCGACGCCCGGCAAAAAGAACAACGCACCCGTCTTTTCCGCCCGGCTTTCGGAGCCTGTGCTCAGTCCCGCCGGCGGGATGTTTGACGGTACCGTGACCATCACCGCCACCGGGGAAGAAGGCGCCGTTCTTCGCTACACCCTGGACGGAGAAACCCCCACGGAAAAATCCCCCGTTTTTCCCGAATCCGGGCTCGAAATCAGCAAAACCACCCCCCTTCGGGTGAAGGCCTTTTCGGACAGTCTGGTCTCTTCCCCCTGCGCCGGCGGCACCTATCTGATCGGCGAGGACCTGCACACCCCGGTCGTCTGCCTGATTTCGGACGACAAATACCTCTTTAACGCCAAAACCGGGGCCCTGGTCAAGGGAAACGGGTCTGTGCCCAATTACGAAAAGGAACTGGAATACCCCGTCCACATCGAGTATTTCAACGAATACGGCGTCTGCGAGATCAGCCAGACCGGTTCCTTTACGGCCGCCGGCCATTCCGCCCGGCAGAACACCCAGCGCTCCATCGCCCTGTACGCACGCAAGGCCTATGGGCCGGAAGCCTTCGATTTCAATCCTTTCCCCCACCGGGATTATCAAAGCTATCACTCCCTGCTGCTGCGCTCCACCAACTCGGACGCCTTTTTCTGCCGTCTGCGCGACGTGGTGGGCACCGCCCTGGCCGAAGGGGAGGAGCTCTGCTATCAGGACGCCCTGTGCATCCAGGTCTACATCAACGGCCGGTACTGGGGGCACTATAACCTGCGGGAAAAGATCAACAAATACATGGTCGCCCAGTGGGAAGGCGTCACCGACGAGGACGAGATCGACAGCATCGACGTGATCTCCCGCACGGGCACCGAGCGCTTTACCTCCAACGGTTCCGGGGAGGACTGGGTGGCCCTGGCCGATTTCTGCAAGAAAAACGACCTGAACGACCCGGAGAACCTGGCTTACGTCACCGACCGGCTGGACGTGGACAGCCTCTTTACCCACGCCGCCTACCAGATCATCCTGGGCAACAAGGACTTTACGAACGTCCGCCTCTACCGGGTGCCGGGGGGCAAATGGAAGTACCTCCTGTTTGACGTGGAGGCCTGCTTTAACTCCGTGCAGAAAACGCCCCTTGAATACTACATCAAGCCCGTCAAGGGCAAGATCCAGGGCTTCCGGCACGAGCCCTTAAACGCCCTGCTCAACGTGCCCGAAATGAAGGCCGCCTTCCTGACCCGGGTGGCGGAGATCATGGAGAAGCATTTTTCCTGGCCGGACGTCCGGGCCGTCTTCGACCAGTGGGAGAGCGACATCGGCGCGATCCTCCCCCGCCACATCGAGCGGTGGAAGAACCTGACGATGGAGAAGTGGGACAAGAACATCCGCTCCGCCCGCTACTACGCCCGGGTGAGGCCGCTGAAGGTCCCCGCCCTGCTCCAGACCGCCATGAAGCTGACGGATGCCGAGGTCGAAACCTACTTTGGTGAAACCCTCCGCCTGCTCAACGAAACCAACGCCGCCGACTGAAGGAGCCCTGATGCGATGAAGAATAAAAACCTGGCGATCCTGTCCGTCTTAGGGACGCTGATCCTGCTGGCCCTGGTTGCCAGCCTCCTGGTCCCGAAAACCGCTCCGGTCGTTCAGAAGGACGTCAACGAGCTGCAGATGGAGTTTGAGCCTTCTTCCGCCTTGCCCCACGTCCACAGGCACGGACTTTCCGCCCTGCTTTCCCCCTCCGCCCACGCCGAGGAAGAAGGAAAGGAAGCCGTCCCCACGGCCGCCCCTCTTTCCGACAGCGAAGTCCGGGCTTATCTGGTGATCACCGTCGACAACACCACCTATTCCCCCCTCCCCCTCCGGCAGGAAGGAAATTACACCATCCGCCAGGAGGGCGGCGCCAAGGTCAACGTGATCCACGTGACGCCGGACAGCGTGACGATGGCCTCCTCCACCTGCGACAACCAGCTCTGCGTGGGCGAAGGCACCGTAACCCTGGACAACAAGGACACCCGCATCCTGGGCGGCTACATCATCTGCCTGCCCAACAAGGTGACGCTGGAGCTCTATTCCGCGGAGGAAATGGCCGAACTGCTGAGTGCATCTTGACAAAACAAGATCGACAGGGTATACTTGAATCAAGATCAGGAAACTGATTGGGGCTGGTCGAAAGACCCGGGTCCATCTGCTGGCGGGTAAGACACCCGCCTTTATTGTATTCTGGAGTCTTGCATGAGGGAATTGAGCATTTTCATCGATGAGAGCGGAGACTTTGGAGAATACGCCAGTATCTCTCCATACTATATTGTCGCGCTGATCCTGCATCATCAGGAATTGGACATTTCCGAGCAGCTGAAAAAGCTTGAAATCTCATTGGCGGACGCTGGTTTTCCTCATCATTGCATCCATGCAGGTCCTCTGATCCGGCGGGAAAACGAGTATGCCTTTGAAAAGCTGTCTACCAGGCAGGGGATTCTAAAGAGACTCATGGCGTTTATCCGTCATATTGATATTCAGTACACCACGGTTTATATTGAGAAAAAGCATATGACGGACGCCGTTGATACCGCGGGAAAGCTCAGCAAACAGTTGTCCAGGTTCATCCGGGAGCACGACGCGCTGTTTCGATCCGCCAATTCCGTCAAGGTCTATTACGATAACGGACAGGTAGAGCTCACAAAGATCATCTCCTCCGTATTCAACACACTGTTAGAAGAGGTCACATTTCGCAAAGTGATCCCCGCAGATTACAGGCTTTTCCAGGTGGCCGATCTCGTGTGCACCATGACGCTGCTTCGGCTGAAACTGGAAACGCATTCCCTGTCAAAATCCGAAATTCTGTTCTTTGGCGATGAACGAACCTTAAAAAAGAACTATCTAAAGCCGCTTTCCGAAAAGTACATTTCCTGAAAGGACAGACCAGTGAATAAAAAACAATCCGGCATGTCCGTGGAAAAGGTGGCCCTGAGCGGGCTGCTGCTGGCCATCATGCTGATTCTGGGCTACATCGAGTCCCTGATTCCGCCCATCGTTCCCATCCCCGGGGTCAAGCTGGGCCTGAGCAACGGGGTGCTGTTGTTTTCCCTGTACCTGCTGAACATCCCCATGACCCTGGTGCTGATGGCCCTCAAGGTGCTCTTAAGCGCCCTGATGTTCGGGAACATCAATTCTATGATGTTCGCCCTGTCCGGCGGGGTGCTGAGCCTGCTGGTGATGATCCCGTTGAGCCGGATGAAGGACGTCAGCGTCATCGTGGTCAGCATGGCCGGGGCCGTCTTTCACAACGTGGGCCAGGTGCTGGCCGCCTTTATGCTGATGCCGGAGGTTGCCCCCAGAACCCTGCTTTCCTACCTGGCCGTCCTGATGGCCGTCGGCCTTCTGACCGGAGCCCTCACCGGCGTATTGGCCCGGGAGGTGCTCAAGCGGATGAAGGGTTTCAAGCTCCGGTAAAAAATGTTTTTTCCGAATGAACCGATAAATATAGACGATCTGGGAAGAATTCTTCGGATTCTTCCCTTTTTTTATCTGGAGCGTTTTTTACGCATGATCAATCTCCTGTTATATCAGCCGTTTTTGACATTTGTCTAACAAATCTCTTGTTTCGCCGCAGGGGTTGACATTTTTCATAATATTCCGTATAATTATGGCGTTTTCCTGTTGAATGTTCGGGTTTTTACGGGAGGAAGCTTCATGCGGGAACTGGCAGACGCCATACGGACCTACGGCCGGGGCATCGGAAAGGACATCGTCAAGGTCGACATGTTCCTCAATCACCGGATCGACACTGGTCTTTTGTACAGGATGGGCGAAGCGCTGGCCGAGCATTTCCTGCCCGAGCGGCCGACCATGGTGCTGACGGTGGAAGCCAGCGGCATTGCCATCGCCATCGCCGCCGCCCACGCCCTGGGCGATCTGCCGGTGGTGTTCGCCAAGAAATCCGCCGCCGTCAACCAGTCCGGCGACATGGCCCAGGCCTCCGTGTACTCCTTCACCCACAAATGTGAAAACCACATCCTGGTGGACAGGCGCTACATTCCCATCGGCAGCAGGGTGCTGATCGTGGACGACTTCCTGGCGGACGGCAACGCCGTGCGCGGGATGATGGACATCGTCCACCAGCTGGGCGGGAAGACGGTCGGCGTCGGCATTGCCATTGAAAAGGGCTTCCAGGACGGCGGGAAAACCCTGCGCCAGATGGGCGTGAACCTCATGAGCCTGGCAATCGTTTCCGGCATCGAGGACGGCAAAATCCTCCTGGCCGAAGACGGTTCCATATAAACTCCCTGTTTTCTACACGAATCAGAAAAGGAGAAATTCAAATGAAGAAGATCGCCGCTCTGCTGCTTGCCCTGGTACTGTGCCTGGGCTGTGTTTCCGCTTTCGCCGACGACGTCAAGCTCGGCGTCATCCTGCTGCACGACGAATTTTCCACCTATGACCTGAACTTCATCAACGGCGTCAACGAAGCCAAGGAAGCCCTGGGCCTTTCTGACGACCAGGTGGTCATCGTCCGCAACATCCCCGAATCCGAAGCCTGCGCCGAAACCGCCCGCGACCTGGTGGACGAAGGCTGCACCATCATCTTCGCCGACAGCTTCGGCCACGAGAGCTTCCTGCTGGAAGTGGCCAAGGAATTCCCCGAAGTGGAATTCGCCCATGCCACCGGCACCATGGCCCACACTGAAAAGCTGGCCAACTTCCACAACGCCTTCGCTTCCATCTATGAAGGCCGCTACCTGGCGGGCGTCGCCGCCGGCATGAAGCTCAACGAGCTCAAGGAAGCGGGCAAGCTCAAGGGCGAAAAGCCCCTGATGGGCTATGTCGGCGCCTTCACCTACGCCGAGGTCATCTCCGGCTACACCAGCTTCTACCTGGGCGCCAAGTCCGTCTGCCCTGACGTCGAGATGAAGGTCCAGTTCACCGGCTCCTGGTACGATGAAAAGGAAGAAAAGGCCGCCGCAGAAGCCCTGATCGCCCTGGGCTGCGACCTGATCAGCCAGCATGCCGATTCCATGGGCGCCCCCACCGCCTGCGAAAACGCCGGCATCCCCAACGTTTCCTACAACGGCTCCACCGTGGAGAGCTGCCCCAACACCTTCATCATTTCCTCACGCATCAACTGGGCGCCCTACTTTGAGTACATGATCAACCAGAAGAACGCCGGTGAAGCCATCGACACCGACTGGGTCGGCTCCATCGAAACCGGTTCCGTCGTGCTGACCGACGTCAACGCCCAGGCTGCCGCCGCCGGCACCGTGGAAGCCATCGAAGCCGTGAAGGCTGAGTTCGCCGCCGGCACCCGCAAGGTGTTCGATACCGCCACCGAAGGCTTCATCACCGTGAACGGCGCTGCCCTGACCAGCTACATGGCCGACGTGGACACCGACGCTGCTTTCACCAAGGACACCGAAGCGGTTTCCGACGGTTACTTCCATGAGTCCGAATACCGCAGCGCTCCCTACTTCGACGTCACCATCGACGGCATCGAGCTGCTGAACAGCGCGTTCTGATTTTTCCGCGCGGCTGAAAAAACCGCGCATTTCACGGACTGCCGCCCCGTTTGGGGCGGCAGTCCTAAACCTTTTTTTCGGAGGAAAACCTGTGGAAAAGCAGCTTGCGCTTGAAATGCGCGGCATCACCAAGACATTCGGCAGCGTCGTCGCCAACGACCACGTGGACCTGGACATTTACCGGGGAGAAATCCTCTCCATCCTGGGCGAAAACGGCTGCGGCAAAACGACCCTGATGAACATGATCGCCGGCATCTACTACCCCGACGAAGGCACCATCCTGATCGACGGGCAGGAGGTGGTCATCCGCTCCCCCAAGGACGCCTTTGACCACAAGATCGGCATGATTCACCAGCACTTTAAGCTTGTGGACCTGTTTACCGCGGCGGAAAACATCGTCCTGGGCGTACACGAGGAAGGCCAGTACGACCTCAGGGAAGTCAACGCCCGCGTCCGCGCCATCGCGGACCGCTACGGTTTCCATATCGACCCCGAAAAAAAGATTTACGACATGTCTGTCTCCGAAAAGCAGACGGTGGAGATCATCAAGGTCCTCTACCGCGGGGCGGACATCCTGATCCTGGACGAGCCCACGGCCGTGCTGACCCCGCAGGAGATCGACCGGCTCTTCGACGTTCTGAGGATGATGCGGCGGGACGGCAAGTCCATCGTCATCATCACCCATAAGCTCAACGAGGTGCTCGAGGTCAGCGACCGGGTCGCCATCCTGCGCCGCGGCGTCCATATCGCCACGGTGGAGACGGCCCATACGAACGAGGCGGAGCTGACCGAGATGATGGTCGGCAAGAAGGTGGACCTCAACATCCAGCGCAGCGCCCCCAAGGACCCTGCCCCCCGGCTGGTGGTCTACGGCCTCAACGTGTACGACAGCGAGGGCGTCCATGTCCTCAAGGACATTTCCTTTACCGCCAACGGCGGGGAAATCCTCGGCATCGCCGGGATCGCCGGCAGCGGGCAGAAGGAGCTGCTGGAGGCCATCACCGGCCTGCAGACCGTCCGCAGCGGGGAGATCGTCTTCCACAACCCGAAAAAGAACAAGCCGGTTTCCTTCTACCATAAGAGCCTTGCCCGCGTCGAGGAGCTGGCCGCCCAGGGGGCCTTCCATGACCCGAGCGGAAAGCCGATTTCCTTTGCCGGAATGAAAAAAAGCGAGATCCGCCGATTGGTCAACGACGGCCAGGTGCTCTTTAACGAGGACGAGATCATGAGCCTCAAGGGCCGGGACCCGCTCGAAATCCGCCAGCTGGGCATCCATCTGTCCTTCGTACCGGAGGACCGGCTGGGCATGGGCCTGGTGGGCAGCATGGGCATCACCGACAACATGATGCTCCGCTCCTATCGGAAGGGCCCCCTCCACACCCTGGTGGACCGCAGGAAGCCCAAGGCGCTGGCCGAGCAGATCATCAAGGAGCTGGAGGTCGTCACCCCCGGCCCCTCCACGCCGGTCCGCCGCCTGTCCGGCGGCAACGTGCAGAAGGTGCTGGTCGGCCGGGAAATCGCCTACACCCCGAAGGTGCTGATGGCCGCCTACCCGGTGCGCGGGCTGGACATCAATTCCTCGTACACCATTTACCGCCTGCTCAACCGGCAGAAGGAAAACGGCGTCGCCGTCCTCTTTGTCGGCGAGGACCTGGACGTCCTGCTGGCCCTGTGCGACCGGATCATGGTGATCAACTCCGGCGCCATCACCGGCATCGTCGACGCCCGGACCGCCGTCAAGGAAGAGATCGGCCTGCTGATGACCAAATCGACCCGCGGACGAAAGGAGGATGCCTGAGATGGCCGGAACGCACAATGCCGAAACCCGCGAGCCCCTCGTCCACCTGAGCAGGCGCGCGTCCACCCCCGCCTGGCGGGCCTGGACCATCCGCCTGATCGCCCTGGTCCTGGGCCTCCTCGTCTGTGGGGCCGTCGCCTTCATCCTGATCGACAAGCTGCGGGACGACCCCGGCAAAATCGGCGATTTCTTCTACGCCTTCATCAAAGGTTCCTTCGGCACCCCGCGGAAGCTGTGGAAGATGCTCAAGAACCTGTCGATCCTGCTGTGCATCGCCCTGGCCCTGACCCCCGCCTTCCGGATGCGATTCTGGAACATCGGCGCGGAAGGGCAGACGCTGATGGGCGTCCTGGGCGCGATCACGGTGGACTTTTACCTGGGAGGCAAGATTCCGGAAGGCCTGCTGCTGGTCCTGATGCTGCTGGCGGCCCTCCTGTACGGCTCCCTCTGGGCCCTGATCCCCGCCATTTTCAAGGCCAAGTGGAACACCAACGAAACCCTCTTTACCCTGATGATGAACTACGTAGCCACCTTCGTGGTCTCCTACTTCCTGGTCATCTGGGTGCCCAGCGGCTCCTCCTCCCTGGCCAAGCTCAAGTACGGCAAGCTCCCCTCGGTGGTCAACGACTATTTCGTCATCATCATGGTGGCCCTGGCGCTGACGGTGGGCCTGTACGTCTACCTGAACTACTCCAAGCACGGCTATGAAATCAGCGTCGTCGGCGAAAGCGTCAACACCGCCAAATACGTCGGCATCAACGTAAAGCGCGTCATCATCCGCACGATGATGTTAAGCGGCCTGCTCTGCGGTCTGACCGGCTTCCTGATCGCCTCCGGCCTGGACCGGACCATCACCACCGACTCCGTCGGCGGCCAGGGTTTCACCGCCATCATGGTCTCCTGGCTGGCCAATTTCGACCCCCTGATGATGGTGGTGACCTCCGGCCTCATCCAGATCCTCAACCAGGGCGCGGCCCAGATCAGCCAGGACTTTAACGTCTCCGGCGCTCTGCCGGACGTCATCGTCGGCATCATCCTCTTCTTCATCATCGGGTGCGAGTTCTTCATCAACTATCAGCTCCACTTCCGGCATCATTCCAACAGGGAGGCGGCAAAATGAACATCTGGCTGAACTTTTTAGTGGACTCCCTGGCCTTCGGAGCCACCTTCATGTACGGCTCCACCGGCGAAATCCTCACCGAAAAAGCCGGGCATCTGAACCTGGGCATCCCCGGCATCATGTGCATGGGCGGCGCGGGCGGCTGCATGATGCTGAACCTGATCGGCACCTCCTCCCTGCCCCCCTTCCTGATCGTGATCCTGGGCATCCTTTCGTCCCTGGCTGCGGCCATGCTGATGGGGCTGATCTATTCCTTCCTGACCGTCACCCTGCGCGCCAACCAGAACGTAACCGGCCTGGCCCTGACCACCTTCGGCGTCGGCCTGATGAAAGTCATCATGAGCAAGCTGAGCCCGACCGTGTACCTGGTCATGCCCAAGGCCTATTACCGCTGGCCCTTTGCCGGGCGGCAGGACAGCCTTCAGTGCCTGGGGGTCATGTTCTTCCTGGGACTTTTGATCGCCGTCGCCGCCAGCTGGGTGCTGTACCGCACGAAGGTGGGCCTGCACCTCCGGGCCGTGGGCGAAAACCCCGCCACAGCGGACGCCGTGGGCATCAACGTGACCCGCTATAAGTACGTGGCCACCTGCGTGGGCTCCGGTATCGCCGGGCTGGGCGGGTTCTACTACATCATCGACTACATGGCCTCCCAGGAGGCCTACCTGAGCCTGGAGGCCTTCGGCTGGCTGAGCATCGCCCTGGTCATCTTCGCCCTGTGGCGGCCCCACCGCACCATCATCGGCTCCACCATCTTCGGCTTCCTGTTTTCCTGCTCGAGCTTCATCACCAACCTGTCCTTCGTGCAGGTGACGATGGCGGCCAAGCCCCTGCTCAAAATGCTGCCTTATGTATTCACCATCATCGTCCTGATCATCTCCTCCATCCGCAACAAACGAGAAAACCAGCCCCCGGAGAGCCTGGGACTGGCGTATTTCAGGGAGAACAGATAAGTCGCATAAAACAGGAGGGCTATGGCAAACGCATCTGCCATAGCCCTCCTGTTTCTATTTTTCACCGTTCGTCGAAAGTATAGCTGATTCCCTCCCGGATCATCTTTTGCCAGTTCCGTTCGTGACGGAGAATCCGGATGATATATACCGTTTTCCTGACGTCATCGATATAATAGAAGATCACGGATGGACTGAACACCTTTTTCAGGATCAGTTTTTTCCGATAATAGATCCCCGTTCCGGAATAATGACGAAAATCTGTTCCGAGAGTTGCCCCTTCTTCTTGGAGGTCATCCATAAACCGATCGGCGCGTTCCTGCCCGAAACGTGATTCGATATAATCCGCTATGTCCGCGGCGTCATAGATCGCCTCGCGGGACCATGCCACCTCGTACTCATCCATGGACGGCTTCTCCCATGGCGGGCGATACCACCCGGCGATCCTCCCTGATTCTTCTGATTTCCTGGATAGCTTCCTGATGGGGAAGGGTTCTTCCGGCTTCGATATCTTCCAGTCCTCTGTTCAGCATCCGCAGCAGATTCGGGTCTGTTTCCGATGCATCCCGAACAATGATTTTATCGTTTCTCATAGGATGTGCCTCCTTCCACAAATCTATTATATCAAATCCGGTCAATCATCTCAACCTGAATTTTATGCGCCTTCCATACCGCCTGATGCTCTGTGTGTTTTCTCAGGTAATGATGTCAATGATTCAGCCTATTTTGACAGGATCGGCCTCTTGGCCGGAATGCCCGGACGCCTTGGGTATTTGTCCGGCGTGGGGGCGGTTTTTTCCGCCGCTAAGAGGAGGCGCTCCTCCCCGGGGTACGGGTAGGGAAAAAGGGACAGGGCGGCGGAGCCCAGGACCTCCGCGGCGGCCCGGGCGTCTTCCGCTTCCTGGATGGCGCCGGGGCCCTTCCAGCAAAGGGCGAAGCCGCCTGTTTTCGTCAGCGGCAGCAGGTATTCCAGCAGCACCGGGGCGGCGGCCACCGCGCGGGACACCGTCCGGTCAAAGCTCTCCCGAAGGCGGCGGTCCTGCCCGGCTTCTTCCGCCCTGACGCAGAGGATCCGGACGTTGGGAAGCTCCAGCCTGTCCCGGACGGCCTCCAGGAAGTCGCAGCGCCGGCGCATGGACTCAATCAGCGTGACCGACAGATCCGGCCGGAAAATGGCGATGGGCAGGCCGGGCAGGCCCGCCCCCGTCCCTACGTCGGCCAGGGAAGCTTCCTTTGGAAACAGCTCCGGATACCGGCAGACCGGCAGCAGGCTGTCCCCCAGATGGCGCAGCCCGATCTCCTCCTCCGGTACGCTCGTCAGGTCCATCCTTTGGTTCCACTCGACCAGCATCTCCCGGTAGACGGACAGCTTTTTTAGCGTGTCCGGCTTGATTTCAGCGCCTTGCGCCGGCAGCAGCGCGGTCCATTTTTCCATTTCGTCCTCCCATGGCCAGAATCTCCAGCATGACCTTTTCCAGCCCACCTTCCGCCTGAATCCGGCCGGATTTGATTTCAAATTCTGCCTGCACGCAAAGCTGGGGCATCCGGGCCATTTCCTCCATGGAAAACCGTCTGGCAAGCATCTGCGTCTGGCGGACGACAAAGTCCGGCGTTCCGACCGTCCGGGCGATCTCCGTTTCCCGCGCCCCCGCCCGGCTGAGCGCCGCTACCTTGAGCAGCTGGCGGCACTGATTCCCCAGCAGGGACAGCAGGCCCACCCGGTCCTCTCCGTCCTGCAAAAGGGCCTCCAGCATCCGGAAGGCCTTGGCCGCGTCCCCGGACAGCACCGTCCGGGACAGGTCGAACACCTTGTATTCCAGGTTCTGCGTCACCACGGCGTCCAGGGCTTCCTCGTCCGCCGTCCCGCCGGGGCCGACGTAGTCGCACAGCTTCTCCGTCTCGCTCTGAATCTGCGTCAGGGAGTTGCCGGTCCTGAACACCAGCCGGGTCGCCGTTTCGTCCGAAATCGTCACCTTGTTTTCCCTGCACCGGCGGACGATCCATTTCCGAAGGTCGTCCTCTGACTGCCTTTCAAAGGAGCAAATGACGCACCGGCCGGAGGAAACATTGTCCTTGAGGGCCTTGTACAGGCGCTTTCGCTTGTCCGCCGCCCCGCGTACCCAGAACACGATCACCGTGGTGTCGGGCAGCTGCGAAAGATAGCGGGCCAGCTTGTCCGCGTCGTCCGCCTGGCCTTCCTCGCCGGCCTTGGGGCCGCTTCCCAGGAGGTGGCTGTCTTTGACGATCAGCAGGCGGCGGTCGGCCATCAGGGGCAGGGTTTCGGCGGCCCGGATCACTTCGTCCGCCTCCGGGTCGGTCAGACGGGTTTCGTTCAGCTCCCGCATGGGGCCGTCCAGCACCGCGGCCCGCAGGTCCGAAAGGGCCTTTTCCTTGACGAATTCCTCCTCGCCCTCCAGGCAGTAGCAGGCATAGAGCTTCCCGGCCTTCAGGTCTCTGAAAAAATCTCTCTCGTTGTAGGCGGGGGCTTCCTTTTTCGCCATGCTCAGTCACTCCTCAAAAACGGTTGGACGGTGAAACATTCTCCCCGGGTCTCGATCCGGACGGCACCGGAAAGGGCGGTGATCTGGTACGGGATGCCGAGGGCCTGGAGCCTGCCGGCCACCTCCCCATCCTCGATGGCGGCACCGCGCTCAGAGCCAGCGCTGATCAGGGCCAGGGACGGACGTACACGACGCAGAAATTCCCCGGAACTGGACGAGGGGCTGCCGTGGTGGGCGATCTTCAGCACGTCCGCCAGCTGGGCGGCATAGGCCTCGTAGGTCCCTGACAGATCCCCGCACAGAAGGAAGGAAATCTCCCCCAGCTCCGCCCGGAGGACCAGGCAGTAATTATTGGGGTCCTGCCCAGTGCGGAGGGTGTCCCGGTCCGGCCAGACCGCCGTCAGGCAGATGTTTCCCTCCCGCCAGCTCATCCCGGCGTCCGCCTCCGATACGGGAACGCCGCAGGCCCGGAGGCTCGCCATCAGCTGGAGCGCGCTTAAGGAAACCTGCTGGCGCTCCGCCCCCTTGGGGATCACCACCTGGCCGATGGGGATGTTCCGTTTGAGCAGCTCGAAAACGCCGCCGCAGTGGTCCATATGAAGATGGGTCAGCACCAGCAGGTCCGCCCGCCTTCCGGTGGACAGGAGATAGGCGCACAGGTCCTGCCCGTCCTCCCCGGTATCGACGACGACGGTCCGCCGCCCGTCCTGTAAAACGGCGCAGTCCGCGCCGCCAACGTCCATCTGGGTGTAGCTGACAGCCCGGTCGATGGTCAGAAGATGGCCCGCGCAGCCCAGGACGAAGGCGGCCCCCAGCAGGGCCAGCCGCTTCCTCCCCCGAAGCAGGCTGTAGGGAGAAAGCAGCCACAAAAGAAGAACCGAAAACGGGATCAGCGGCCAGGGGAAGGCCGGGGTGTTTACAAACGCCCCCGGCAGGGCCGCCGCCCAGCCGACCGCCCGGAGCATCCACCGGGAAAACAGGCCCACCAAGGCGGCCAGCGGCTGCGCCAATGGGAGATACAAAAGGCTCAAAAACAGAAGCGTCCCGTACACCGGCAGCAGGACAGCCAGCACCGCGCACATCAGGGGGCTGAACACCAGGCCGACCAGGGAAAAATAATGAAAGGTCCCCATCACCGGGATGACCGTGCCCAGCGAGGCGGACAGGGCCGCGCTCACCGCCCGGCCGATCCTGCCCCCAAACAGGGGCGTTAAGGTGCCCTCCAGCCGTTTCCCCAGCAGCATCATGCCCAGCACCGCCCCAAAGGACAGCTGGAAGCTGACCGAGCTCATGTCCCCCGGCTGCAGGAAGACGATCAGGATAAATGAAAGGCAGAGGGCGCTCAGCGCGTCGGTACGCCTGCGGCGAAGGCCTCCAGCCATCATGCCGAGGGTCAGGATGGAGGCCCGCACCGCCGATGCCCTGAAGTCGAGCAGCAGGCAGTACCCTGCCAGAAACAGCCCCACCAGGACAAAGCGGCCCTTCTGCCCCAGCACCCTGCGGAGGGCCAGGGACAGCGCCGCGGCCAGCAGGGACACGTGCAGGCCGGAGACCGCCAGCACATGGGCCACGCCGGCCCGGGAAAAGGAGGCAAGCGTCTCCTCCCCCAGCTCCTGCCGCCAGCCCAGCAGCAGGGCCTTGGGCAGGGCGCTGTCTTCGCCGAAGAGCCTGTCCAGGCGTCCCAGCAGGGCCGTTTTCGTCCGCGCCGCCAGGGCCCGGACGTCGGCCAGGCTTGCTTGCTCTGCCTCATACTCCCCCTGGTTGTAAAGCCCCGCGGGGATGCCCCTTTCCAGCAGATACCGGCGGAAATCAAAGCCGTAGGGGTTCCGCTGCCCTTGGGGCAGGTAGAGCCGGGCCTTTGTCCGCACCGTATCGCCCGCCTTGGGGGCGCCGATCTCCCCTTCCTCCCGGCCGTACCATGTCCAGTAGGCCCCGGAAAGGGCCCACTCCGCCCCGTCTTGGTCAAAAAGACGCACGTCCCGCAGCTGGACGGCCGCGTGGCGCTTTTCCTCGTCGACGGCCGGGATCTCCCGGACGACGCCGGTCACCAGATACTCCCCAGGCGGGGGCAGAGGCTGATGAAAATAGCACCCGGAGCGGAGCAGAAACGCAAATAACATCGCCGCGCAGAGGGCCGCCAGGCGCGTTTTTCCCTTTCCCGTCAGGGCCGCGCCCAGGCCCGCGGTTATCCCCAATATACAGAGAAAAACCGGCGCCTCCGGGAGGAAACGGCCCGCCAGCACACCGGCTCCCGCGCACAGCGCGAAAACCGCCAGCGGCCTTTCTTCCGGGAAGGTGCCGATTTTCATAGACGCTCCTTTAGCCGATCTGATACAGCTTCCCCGGGCGGTCGCGCCAGCCCAGGTCCAGGAAGATGTCCTCGTCCGGGGTCAGGCCCTCGCGGGTGACGGCTTCCAGGGCGGTATCCAGAGCCAGCTCCGGGGTGTTGTTTTCCGCGCTCAGGTGGCCCAGCACCAGCCGGCGGACGCCGCTTTCATACAGGGTCAGGATGCCCCTGGAGCAGGCCTCGTTGCTCAGATGGCCGTGCTCCCCCAGGATCCGGCGCTTGAGGGCGGCGGAATAATGCTCGTTCCTCATCAGCATGGCCGGGTCGTGGTTGCTCTCCAGGAGCACCAGGTCCGTCCCGCTCAGGGCGTTCATGACGCTCTTTCGGATGCAGCCCATGTCCGTCGCCGTGGCGACGGAGCACCCGCCCGCGTAGACCCGAAAGCCTACCGGGTCCGCCGCGTCATGGGGAATGGCGAAGGCGTGGACGGAAAGATCGCCGATGTAAAAATCGCTGTCCGTCTCAAACACGCGCCTCTCCGAGGGGGCGATCGTCCCGACCTGGCGGGCCATGGCCGCCCACGTGCCCTCATTGGCGTAGAGCGGCAGGTGGTACTTGCGGCTCAGGATGCCCGCGCCCTTGACGTGGTCCGTATGTTCGTGGGTGATGATGATGCCGCTCAGCGTTTCAGGCAGAACCCCGATGCGGCTCAGGGCGTCGGTGATCTGCCGTCCGGAAAGACCGGCGTCGATCAGGATGCCGGTCTTTCCGCTGGCGATATAGGTCGCATTGCCGGAAGAGCCGCTGAACAGGGAACAGAAGGTCAGGCTCATTCCGGTAGGCCCTGGAGGATGGTTTGGATCGCCCCGTCCAGCCAGGGGCCTTCAAACAGCTCGATCAGCCCGGCGTCGCAGGCGGCGGCCAGCTTGGGGTTGACCGGCAGGCTGCCCAGCACCTTGAGGCCGTGCTTTTCCGCCGTTTCCTCGGCGTGGCTGGCGCCGAACAGGGGAATCTTCTTTCCGCAGTCCGGGCACTCCACAAAGGCCATGTTTTCGACCAGGCCCAGCACGGGGATGTTCATCATGCCCGCCATGTTGACCGCCTTTTCCACGATCATGGAGACCAGCTCCTGCGGGGTAGTGACGATGATGATGCCGTCCACGGGGATGGACTGGAACACCGTCAGCGGCACGTCGCCCGTTCCCGGAGGCATGTCGATGAACATGATGTCGTTATCGCCCCACTCCACGTCCGTCCAGAACTGCTTGACCGCGCCGGCGATGACCGGGCCGCGCCAGACGACCGGGGTGGTGTCCTCCTCCAGCAGGAGGTTCAGGCTCATGGTTTTGATGCCGGTTTTGCTGACCACCGGGTAGATGGTGGTGTCCGTTCCCTGGGCGCGCTCGTTCAGGCCGAACATGCGGGGCACGGAGGGGCCGGTAACGTCGGCGTCCAGCACGGCGGTCTTGTAGCCCGCCCGCTGGGCCAGCACGGACAGAAGGCCCGTCACCATGGACTTGCCTACGCCGCCCTTGCCGCTGACCACGGCGATGACTTTTTTGATGTGCGTATCCGGACGGGGCGCCTCCAGCAGGGAAGCGGGATCCCGGCTTGAACAGTTGGCGCTGCAGGAACTGCAGTCATGGGTGCATTGTTCTTCGCTCATTCTGATTTGCTCCTTTAAGTGGTAGAAATGTTCTCCATCCGTTATGATACATCCGTTTTCGCAAAAAAACAAGCCCTCAGAAACCCTTGCATTCTTCCCGTTTTGTGATATGATGGACCAGTGTCCACGATGAAACACGGACGGAGGAAACGGCTTTGGACCTGTCTTTTATCCTGCAGAGCGTTCTGCTGGGCGTCGGCCTGGCGATGGACGCCTTTTCGGTCTCCCTGGCCAACGGCCTGAGAGAGCCCTCCATGTCCGTGCCCCGCACGGCGGGGATCGCCGGCACCTACGCGGGCTTTCAGTTCCTCATGCCGATGATTGGGTGGTTTTTTGTTCACACCGCTGCGGAGCATTTTTCCGCCGTCCAGCCCTATATTCCCTGGGTCGGCTTTGGGCTCCTCATGTGGATCGGCGGGAAGATGATCTGGGAGGGCCTTCAAAAAAAGACAGAGGAGGTGCCGCCCGCCGTTTCCCTTCGGGACCTGATGATCCAGGGGGTCGCCACCTCCATCGACGCCCTCTCCGTCGGCTTTACCATTTCCTCCTACGGGACGGCCCAGGCCCTGACCGCCTCCCTGATCATCGCCGCCGTCACCTTTGCCCTCTGCCTGGGCGGGCTTCGCCTGGGCCGGGCCTTCGGCACGAAGCTGTCCTCCGGGGCCTCTCTGCTGGGCGGGTGCATCCTGGTGGCCATCGGCTTCAAAATTCTGCTGACGTAAACGTCCCCGCCCTTGACAGGCCGGAAGGTTTTTGCTATCATTCCCTCTGTACAAAGGGAGTAGTCGGCGCGGGGCTCCCGCGTTTGCAGCGTCGTCATCACGGTGTTCCTCACCCGGCCTGTAAGAAACAGACAAGACTTTGCCTGACACGGACGGCGGGGTCTCTTTTTTTGTCTCCCGCCGCAAAAGTAAAGGAGAATGTATCATGCTGGTCCCTGTGCTTTGGTTTGCCCTTGGTCTCGTGCTGCTCATCAAGGGCGGCGACTGGTTTGTGGACGGGGCGGTCGGCATCGCCGAACGCTTCCACGTGCCTGAAATCCTGATCGGCGCGACGGTTGTCTCCATCGGCACCACCCTGCCGGAGGTCATGGTCTCCGCCACCTCCGCGGTGGGCGGCCACGGTGAAATCGCCTACGGCAACGCCATCGGCTCCGTCATCTGCAACACGGCCCTGATTGCCGCCCTGACCGCCGCCATCCGGCCCGGCAAGGTGGAAAAGGACAGCCTGCGCATCCCCGTGCTGTTCTTTTTCGGCGCGGCCATTTTCTATGCCGGCGTCGCCTATCTGACCGGCTATTTCTCCCGCGCGGTCGGCGCGGCCCTGCTGCTGATCTTCGCCGTCTATATGGTGATCACGGTTCGCAAGGCCCTTCGCTCCCCCGCCTCCGCACTGAGCGAAAGCCCTGCCCCGGAGACGCCCGCCAAAGCCGAAGAGCCTGAAAAGGAAATGCCCCTTCCTAAGTCCATTTTGCTGCTGGTGATCGGCGCGGCCCTGATCGCCTGGGGCGCCAACCTCCTGGTGGACAACGGCACCCTGATCGCCACCGCCCTGGGCGTGCCGGAGACCGTCATCGCCCTGACCTTCGTGGCCCTGGGCACCTCCCTGCCGGAGCTGGTCACCGCCATCACCTCCCTGGTGCACGGCCACAGCGCCCTGTCCCTGGGCAACGTCATCGGCGCGAACCTGTTTAACCTGGTACTGGTCAGCGGCCTTGCAACCTTCCTGAGCCCCTTCGCTCTGCCCAGCGGCAAGACCATCGGCAGCTACAACGCCTCCCTGGCGGTGGATATGCCGGTCATGTTCCTGGTGATGGGCATCCTGACCATCCCTGCCCTGAAGCAGGGCAAGCTCTCCCGCTGGCAGGGCATCACCCTGCTGATCATCTACGCCGCTTTCTGCGCCTTCCAGTTTTTCCTCTGATGATTGAAGGAGGTCCCTTATGAACCGCTTTAGCAGCCGGCTCCGCCTGTCTCTGAACGCCCCGGTCACACTGGCCTTCGTGGGGGTCTGCTTTGCCGCCCAGCTGCTGAACGTGCTGACGATGGGGGCCAGCAACCGCCTCGTGTTCAGCGTGTACCGCTCCTCCCTGGCGGACCCGCTGACCTATATGAGAAGCCTCTTCCACGTCTTCGGCCACGCGGACTGGAACCACCTGATGGGCAACATGATCTACATTCTGATCCTGGGCCCGATGCTGGAAGAAAAGTACGGCGGGAAAAACCTGGCCCTGGTGATCGCCGTCACCGCCCTGGTCACCGGCGTGTTCAGCCAGCTGCTCTTCCCCAGGGTCATGCTGCTGGGGGCCAGCGGGGTGGTGTTCGCCTTCATCCTGATGTCCTCTATCACCGTTCGGGAGGACGGGGCGATCCCCCTGACCTTCGTGTTGGTCGCCCTGTTGTATCTTGGGCAGCAGGTCCTCCAGGGCCTCTTCACCCGGGACAGCGTATCCCAGTCCACCCACCTGATCGGCGGGGCGGTGGGCTCCGTGTTCGGCTTTCTTTTAAACAAACAGCCCTGGAAAAGGTAAAGCGGCAGGCAGCTGCGCCCATGCAAAAAACAGGTGATTTTTCTGCTTGCCAAACCGGGGAATCCATGTTATAATCCTTTTCGCGGCTCATAGAGCGCCAGTTTATGAATCCGCGAAAGCCTTGTTCGCGAAAGAGGTGAAAATGGCATGAAAGAAAAGATCCATCCCAAGTACAACAAATGCATCGTCCGCTGCGTCTGCGGCGCGACGTTCGAGACGGGTTCCACCAAACCGGAGCTGCGTGTCGAAATTTGCTCCCAGTGTCACCCGTTCTACACCGGCAAGCAAAAGCTGGTGGACAGCGGCGGCCGTGTCGATCGCTTCAAGAAGCGTTTCGGTATCTGACCGACAGAAAAGAAGCCGGCTTAACAGAGCTTTGGCTTCTTTTTACATTTTCCGGCAATGTGTCAACATCATGGCTGCATAAAGGCTTCTTTGTGTCTGCCTGAAAGGAGGAAAGCAGCGGGCACAGGTCCCGCTGCGAAAAAACCAGTATGAGTGTACAAAGCGAAAAGGAAAACACCAGTCAAAGGCCCGTGGATATCGGCGGCCAGGCCGTCCTGGAGGGCGTCATGATGAAGGGGCCCAAGGCCTATGCCATCGCCGTCCGCCGGCCCAACGGGGACATCGTGGTGGCCCATCATCCAAGCGAGCCCCTGTCCAAAAAGCATCCGTGGATGGGCAAGCCCTTTATCCGCGGGGCGGTCAGCTTCATCACGATGCTGAGCCAGGGCATGAAGGTGCTGGAAGAAAGCGGGCGGATGCTCGGCACGGTGGACGAGGAGCCCACGAAGTTTGAGCTGTGGCTTTCCAAAAAGCTGGGCAAGGGCGTGGACAAGATCGTCATGGGCGTCGCCATGGTGCTGGCGGTCTTTCTGTCCATCGGCCTGTTCGTCCTTCTGCCCAACATTCCCACCAGGCTTTTGACGGAGGCCGGCTGGTCTCCCCTGGCGGTCAACCTGCTCTCCGGCCTGATCCGCACCGCCCTGCTGATCGGCTATATCTGGGCGGTGGGCAAGGTGCCGGACATGCGGCGCACCTTCCAGTACCACGGCTCCGAGCATAAGACCGTCTACTGCCACGAGCACAACCTGCCCCTGATCCCGGAAAACGCGCAGAAGTTCTCCCGCCTGCACCCGCGCTGCGGCACGAGCTTCCTGCTGATCACGTTCATTCTGTCAATCCTTCTCTATACCACCATCGACTACATCATCCTGGCGCTGACCGGGTTTAACCTGTCCTCCAACTACCTGATCAAGGTAGTAAGCAGGCTGCTGCTTTTGCCCCTGGTCACCGGCGTCAGCTACGAGGTCTTAAAGGGCCTGGCCCATTCCGAGACCCCGGTGTGCAAGACCCTGCGCTGGCCCGGCCTGCAGCTGCAGCGCCTGACCACCCGCGAGCCGGAGGACAGCATGTGCGAGGTCGCCATCACGTCGATGAACGCGGCCCTGAACGGCCTGCCCGAAGTGCCGCAGGAAGACAAGACCCCCGAGGGCTGGGTCATCCTGCATGAATTCCGCGCGCCGGAACTCCCTCAAACCGCATGACCATCCGGGAAGCGCTGAAACTCGCCGAAGAGATCCTGCTGGACGCCGGGGTGCCCGACGCAAGGCTGGACGCCGAATACCTGCTGGCCGGGGTGCTGGACGCGCCCCGGCTGCTGGTTGTCGCCAGCGGAGAAACGCCCCTGACCGACGCGCGGGCCGAGCAGTTTTTCACCTTGGTCGCCCGCCGGCAGAGCCGGGAGCCTCTTCAATACATCCTGGGCACCCAGCCCTTCATGGGCTGTTCTTTTTGTGTGGACGAGCGGGTCCTGATCCCCCGGCAGGACACGGAGACCCTGTGCGAGCAGGCCCTCCTGAACGCCCCGGAGCAGGGCGCCGTGCTGGACCTGTGCACCGGGTCCGGCGCTCTGGCGGTGGTGATCAAAAAGGCCATGCCCGCTCTTTTGGTCTGCGCGTCGGACGTAAGCGAAGCCGCCCTTTCCCTGGCGCAAAAAAACGCCAAGGAAAACGGGGCTGACATCGACTTTCGGCAGGGCGACCTGTTCGAGCCCTTCCAAAACGAGCGCTTTGACATGATCGTCAGCAACCCGCCCTACATCCCCACCGGGGAGCTTGCCACCCTCCAGGAGGAGGTCCGGCGGGAGCCCTCCCTGGCCCTGGACGGCGGGGAGGACGGCCTGTCGTTTTACCGGCGGATCGCCCGGGAAGCCCCCGCCCATCTAAAAGAAAACGGGGCGCTGCTGCTGGAAATCGGCTGCGATCAGGCCCAGGCCGTCTTTAATCTTCTGACGGACGCCGGCTTTTCCGGCCTCCAGGTGGTCCGGGATACCGCGGGAAGAGACCGGGTCGTCATTGCCTGGAACCATTGAGGAACCCCCATGTTTGAAACGCATTTCGAAGCGCTGAGCGCCAGATACGAGGAGCTGCTGCTCTCCTCCCACCAAAACGAGGTCATCCTGAACCAGCCGCTGTACCAGAAAACCCTCCGGGAGCTGAGCCGGCTGGAGCCGGCGGTCCGGGACTGGAACACCTACCAAAAAGTGCTGGACGACATCGCCGGGGCCCAGGAGCTGCGGCTCGACCCCGATTTTAAGGAGGAAGCCGAGCGGGAGCTGGGCCTGCTGTCGGAAAAGAAAAATACCCTGGAGCAGTCCCTGCGCCAGTACCTGATCCCCCGGGACGAGGACGACGACCGCAGCGTCATCATCGAGATCCGCCCCGGAGCGGGCGGGGAGGAAGCCGCCCTGTTTGCCGGCCTTTTGACCCGCATGTACGTCCGCTACGCCGAACGCCACGGCTTTAAAACGGAGGACATCAGCACCACCCGCACGGAGCTGGGCGGCGTCAAGGAAGCGGTGTTCTCCATGGTGGGGCTGGGCGCTTTCGCCCGGATGAAGTTTGAAAGCGGGGTCCACCGCATTCAGCGGGTCCCGGTGACGGAGACCGCCGGGCGCATCCACACCAGCACAGCCACCGTGGCCGTCCTGCCCGAGGTGGAGGACGTCGAGGTCTCCATCCAACCCGAGGAAATCCGCATCGACACCTACCGCGCCTCCGGTCACGGCGGCCAGTACATCAATCGGACGGACTCCGCCGTCCGCATCACCCACCTGCCGACCGGCCTGGTCGTCACTTGCCAGGACGAAAAGAGCCAGACCAAGAACAAGGAAAAGGCCATGAAGGTCTTAAAGTCCCGCCTCTACGAGCGCTACCGCAGCGAAAAGGACGCGGCCTACGCCGAAAAACGGCGCAGCCAGGTGGGCTCGGGCGAGCGGAACGAGCGGATCCGCACCTACAACTTCCACGAAAGCCGGGTGACGGACCACCGCGCCGGCCTGACGCTGTACAAGCTGGACGCCGTCCTGGACGGCGATCTGGACGAAATCATCGACGCGCTGACCGCGCAGGAACAGACGGAGGCGCTCAAAGCGCTGCGCCTCTGAGAAAAGGAATACCCATGAATTACGATACCAGGGTGCTTGCCCCGGACGGGGAAGCCCTTCAGCTGGCCGCCAGGCTCTTCAGGGAAGGGGAGCTGGTGGCCTTTCCCACGGAAACGGTCTACGGCCTAGGCGCGAACGCCCTGGACGCCGAGGCCGTGCTCCGCATCTTTCAGGCCAAGGGACGCCCTGCGGACAACCCGCTGATCGTCCACATCTGGAGCGAGGACCAGCTCGGCCCCCTCTGCGAAGTGACGGAGGCCGCCCGCCGCCTGATGGCCGCCTACTGGCCCGGGCCGCTGACCCTGCTGCTCCCCAAGAAGGCCGCCGTGCCGGACGCGGTGACGGCGGGCCTCACCTCCGTGGGCGTCCGGATGCCCAGCCATCCCGTCGCCCGGGAAATGCTGCGGGTCTGCGGCCTGCCCATCGCCGCCCCCAGCGCCAACCTTTCCACCCGCCCCAGCCCGACCACCGCCGCCCACGTCTATGAGGACATGAACGGCCGCATCCCCCTGATCCTGGACGGCGGGGCCTGCGAGGTCGGCGTCGAGTCCACCGTGCTGGACATGACCGGGGACATTCCGACGGTGCTCCGCCCCGGGGCCATCACCCCGGAGATGATCGCCAAGGTCGCCGGAGACGCCCGGGTGGCCGACAGCGTGATGCGGCCCTTACGCGAAGGCGAAGCCGCCCCCTCCCCCGGGATGAAACACAAGCACTACGCCCCCAAGGGCCGCCTGACCATCCTCAAGGGAAAGCGGGAGAACGTCGTCCGCGAGATCATCCGGCGCTATGACGAAAGCGAAAACGCCGTGATCCTCGCCTCCACCGGCAATCTCCCCGCCTACGGGGACCGCCGGGTGATGGACATGGGCCCGGACCTGAGCGCCGCCGCCCACAGCCTGTTCGCCCTATTGCGCCAGGCGGATGACGAAGGCGTCGCCCGCCTGTACGCCGAAGCCGTCTCCGACGACGGCGTCGGCCTGGCCGTGATGAACCGCATGGCAAGAGCGGCGGGGTTTGATATTGAAGAAGTATAAGCGCAGAGCGGCTGATCCGGACAGGATCAGCCGCTTTGCTATTTTGCAAATTCGTAATTCTTAATGCGTAATGCGTAATTATTTCTTGTTCATTGCAGGCCGGTTTTCAAATTCGTAATGCGTAATGCCTAATGCCTAATGCCTAATTATTCTGGTCCGTCATCGGCGCTTGCGCCGTTTCCCCATTACGCATTACGCATTACCCATTACGCATTATTCCTCAGGCCCATACTTCGTGCATGAACGTTGGGTAGGTGTCGTCGATGATTTTGACGGCCCGGAGCATCAGCTCCATGCAGATCGGGCCGGAGGTGGTTTCGTTCACGATGGCGTCGGCCTGGAGGTTGACCCAGTTTTCCTGGTCCATCGCGAATTTGACCCAGCGGTATTCCCGGTTGAAGCGGTTCATCAGCTCCAGGATGGGCAGCTGCCTGTCCACCGGCGCGACAAAGAGCTTGAACACGCGCATCGTCACGCTGTGCCCGTCCTGGTCGAAGATGAAATGAAAGTCCATCTGGGTCGTTTTTCCCGTCACCCCGCAGGCGATATGGTATTTCCCGTCGCCCAGCTCGTGGGATTCCTTGTATTTCATCTGCAGCCGGTTGAGTTCCCCGATAAAGCTTTCCGCGGTTTTCAGCATAGCTCCGTATAACCTGTCTTTCCGTTGATCTTTCCACCCTGATTATACCAAAGTCTCTCCCATTTCGTCAACCGGGTGAACGGAAGGCGCTTTTTTGGAGCGAAAAACGACTCTTCCGATCGCGCCATTTTCCTGTCTCAATCCCGTACTTACTGTGCCCATTTTTGTTCATAATTTGTTCACAATTCCGTTCTATACTTCCAATCAGTCGGATGGGACTGCAGCCCATTCGCCATAGATTCGATGAAATATGCAAGGAGGCATTTGATCATGAAACATATCATGGACAAAAAGCATTTCGGCGTCACGATGCTGGCGCTGGTTCTGACGCTGACCCTGTCTCTGGGCGGCATCGCCCTGGCGGCGGACGGCAGCGCCACGATTTCCGATGAGGAAATCGACGCCATCATCAACACCACGACCGACGCCGCCCAGGTGGAAAGCCCGTTTATCAGCGTGGCCAACAGCGTCCGCGGCTCCGTGGTCGGCATCAACAACTACCAGGTATCCCGTTCCAACAACTACTATTATTACGGCTTCGGCTTTGGCTTCGGCAATGACGGCCGGGACAACGGCGGCGAGCGCCTCTACGGCACCGGCTCCGGCGTCGCGGTGAGCGCCTACGGCCACGTGCTGACCAACTACCACGTGGTGGACGGAGCGAACCGCATCACCGTCACCGTGGAGGGCGAGGACAAGGAATACGACGCGACCCTCGTGTCCTTTGACGAGGACCAGGACATCGCCGTCCTGCTGGTCAAGGACCTGCCCGTTGCCCCCGTCACCCTGGGCGACAGCGACGCCCTGCAGGTCGGTGAATGGGCCATCGTCATCGGCAACCCTCTGTCTGAAACCTTTGCCCGCACCGTGACCGTCGGCGTCGTGTCCGCTCTGGACCGCAAGATCACCGATACCAGCTACGACATGTACGGCCGACGCACCAAGATCACCAACAACATGATCCAGGTGGACGCCGCCATCAACTCCGGCAACTCTGGCGGCGGCATGTTCAACACCCTGGGCCAGCTGATGGGCATCCCCGCCCGGAAATACTCCGGCAACATGTTCTCCGGCGCTTCCATTGACAACATCGGCATGTGCATCCCGGTCAACGTGGCCAAGCCCCTGATCAAGGACGCCCTGCAGAAGTACGGCACCGATACCGGCGTGAACAACGGCATCCGCAGCGCCACCAATAACACTGACCGGCCCATGCTGGGCGTCACCGTGACCACCGTCAACTCCAACGGCATCCTGCCCAACGGCGCCCTGGTCATGGAAGTCAACGACAATTCCAACGCTTCCCGCGCCGGCATCCTGAAGGGCGACGTGATCGTCTCCGTGGACGACACGGTGATCTCCTCCTCTTCTCAGCTGGTGTCCACCATCCAGAAGTACGCCGAAGGCGACACGATGACCGTCAAGATCTACCGCGCTCCCGGCATGGAGCAAGCCATCCAGGAGGACCGGATCGACCTGAGCGAGGTCGGCGAGGGCGATTACATCACCGTCACCGTCACCCTGCGCGGAGCCGCCGCGGCCTGATAAAAAAAGAATCTGATTCCATACCCATCAAGCGCCCCCCTGCCCGGCTGGTCCGGACAGGGGGGCGCTGTTTGTTTTCTGTTTTAGGTCTTATTGATTTGCCACCGCCTGCTGGTGTTCTTGCTTGATCTGTTTCAGCAGGGCGGGGTCTTCGATCAGGTCCAGGGCGGTCAGCGCCAGGGCCTTCGCGCCTAAGGCGATGGAGGCCAGGCCCTTTTCCGACTTCGCGGCGGCCTTGGACGCCTCCGAATGCCAGGGGGTGGGGCCGTCGGTGATGCAGATGGTGGGTTGGATGGTCGGCACCACCTGGGAAACGTTGCCCACATCGCTGGAGCCGATGCCGCAGCCCTCGTCCGCCGGGTCCATCCTGTGCCCCAGCAGGGCCAGTTCTTTTCCATAAACAGCGTCAAAGGAAAGGGTGGGCACCATGTTGTCCACCCGGTTCTGGTAGGGCTGCATGCTGCCGGTCGCCCCCGTCATCCGGGCCGCCCCTTCCACAATCCGCCCGACCTTCTCCGCCACCGCCTCCAGCCTCGGCACCGTAGCGGCGCGGAAATAGAACTTGGCCGCCGCATAGGCGGGCACAATGTTGGGCGCTTCGCCGCCGTGGGTGACGATGCCGTGAATCATGGCGTCCTTCGGCAGGTGCTGGCGCAGGGCATTGATGCCGTTGTAGGTCAGGATCAGGGCGTCCAGGGCGTTGATCCCCTGCTCCGGCGCGGCGGCCGCATGGGCGGATTTTCCCCAGAACTCGATGTCGACCGGCAGGCAGGCGATGTTTTTGCCGGACGCCTTGTGCCGGTCCCCCGGATGGACGCAGAGGGCGGCGTCCACGTCCCGGAAGAAGCCTTCCCGCACGAAGCTGCCCTTGGCGCTGCCGTTTTCCCCGCCTTCCTCTCCCGGGGTCCCGTACACGCGGACTTCGCCGCCCGTCTGGTCGATGACCTGCCGCAGGGCGGAAGCCGCCAGGCAGGAGGTCGCCCCAAAGAGGTTGTGCCCGCAGCCGTGGCCCAGGCCGGTCAGGGCGTCGTACTCCGCCAGGAAGACCAGCACCGGACCGGGACGGGCCGACTGATAGGAAGCCGCAAAGCCGGTGCGGTGGCCCGCCACATCGACGGTCACTTGGAAGCCTTCCTCCGTAAGCTGCCGGCTCAGCCTTTCGCAGGCGAAAAACTCGTAATTGCTGACCTCCGGATGGGCGTGGATGTCCAGGGCGATCTGCCGGTACACGGCGTCCTGCCGGTCCGCATAGGCAAGAATGGTCTCCCGTATGCTCATGATCTTTCTCCCTTGACAAACAGGCCGCGGTTGGTGGTCCTGCAGGACAGAAGGTTGCCCAGGAACTGCAGCAGGGAAACGAATACCAGCAGGATGATCACACAGACGTTGACGATGTCCTGATGGTTCTGGTTCTGGCCGTAGTTGATGGCAAAGCTACCGATGCCGCCCGCGCCGACCGCCCCGGCCATGGTCGTCAGGCCGATCAGGCTGATGGCCGTGATGGTGGTGGCCCGCACCAGGTCCGGCACCGCTTCATGCAGATAGACCCGGAAGATGATCCCCAGGGTGCCGCTGCCCATGCTGCGGGCCGCTTCCACCTTGCCGGGGTTCACAGAGGCCAGCGCCGCCTCCACCTGCCTGGTGTAAAAGGGCACACAGCCGAACACCAGCGGCACCAGAGCGCCCTTGACGCCGATGGCCGTGCCCGCGATCATCCGGGTAAAGGGAATCAGGAAAATCAGCAGGATGATAAAGGGAATGGAACGGAAGAGATTGACCAGCACGTCCACCACCCGATACAGGATCGCGTTGGGCCGGATCCCCTCCTTTTTGGTCACCGTCAGCAGGACGCCGAGGGCGAGGCCGATTACAAAGGCGATCAGCCCGCTGCGGACCGTCATTTCCAGCGTCTGGCTGAGGCTTGAAAAAAAGCGGGTCTTATAAGCCACCACATTTGGGATCCACTGTTTCAGCAGCTCATCCACGGCGCAGCACCTCCACTTCCACATAATGGGCTTCCATCCATTGAAGGGCCTGAGCGATGTGCTCCTCCGACCCTTTGACGACGGCGATCATGCCGCCCAAGGGGGCCCCCTCCAGCACCTCCACGCTGGCCAGCACGATGTTGATGGATACCTGATACTCCCGGGAAATCTCGCTGATCACGGAATCCCCCACGCTGTCCCTGGAAAACAGCAGCTTCACCAGCAGCTCGCCCGGCTGCACCCTGACCAGGGGAGAGTCTTCTTTGAGCAGCTTATCCACCCGGTTGAGGGCCGAGGCGCTGGCCACGAAGTGCCGGGTAATGTCCTGCCGGGGATGGGCAAAGACATCGTACACGCTGCCCTCCTCCACGACGCGCCCGTCCTCCATGACCGCCACGTGCCGGCAGATGGACTTGATGACCGCCATCTCGTGCGTGATCGCGATGATGGTAAGCCCGAGCTTTTCATTCAGGGACCGAAGCAGGCCGAGGATGGACTCCGTGGCGTCCGGGTCCAGGGCGCTGGTGGCCTCGTCGGACAAAAGGATCTTCGGGTGGTTCGCCAGTGCCCTGGCGATCGCCACCCGCTGCTTCTGCCCGCCGGAGAGCTGGCTGGGATAGGCGTCCTGCTTGTCTGTAAGGTCGACCAGCTGGAGCATCTCCATGACCCGGTCGCGGATCTCCTTTTTGGACAGGCCGGTGTATTTGAGGGGATAGGCCACGTTTTCAAACACCGTAGACCGGTCCAGGAGGTTAAAGTGCTGGAAGATCATGCCGATGGAGCGGCGCATGGCGTTCAGCTGCTTTTCCTTGATCGGCGTTTTTTCTCTGCCGGTCAGGATTTTCCCGTTTTCCACGGTGATTTCCTCCGAATCGCCGATGCGGAGGAGGCCGCTGTCCGGCGTTTCCAGCAGGTTGATGCAGCGGACCAGGGTGCTTTTCCCGGCCCCGGAATAGCCGATCACCCCGTAAATATCGCCGTCCTGCACGGTGAGAGATACGCCTCGCACGGCGTCCACGCTGCGTCCCTTCAGGCTGAAGGTCTTGTTCAGGTTTCTGATTTCGATCATCCAGTTTTTCTCCTGTCAGCGTCAGGTGATTTTATGCCGTCGCTCCAGAGCCCGGACGGCCCTGGAGCGGCGGCTTTCGGTCAAGATCATGGAAACAGGTCCTTTGGATCAGTTCAGCAGGCCCGCCGCTTCCTTGATGGCGTCGATCGAATCAAAGTTTTTGGAATACAGCGTCAGCGGGGCGATGAGGGTATCGCCGATGGGCGTCAGGTCATAGCCGTTGGCGGCGCTGTCGTTGTTCAGGTAGGCCTTGTGCTGGAAGGCGTTCAGGTCGATGTCCCCGCTGTTCAGGGCTTCGTTGGGCAGGTTGTAGGCGTCGAATTCCACCAGTTCAATATAGATGCCGGCTCCCTGCTCGTCCAGCACCTGCTGGACGGCCTTCCACTGGTCGTTGTTGGCCCCGCAGACGCCCACGCGGACCACCGTCTTTCCCTCTTTCGGGGATTCATAGGCGATGACGCTGTCCGTCCAGCCGTCCTCTACGGTGAATTCCGGATCATAGGCGAAGGCCGGGAAGAAGGCTTCCTGATAATTCACCAAGAGGAACTGGGCTACATACTGCGTCTGATAGGCGGCCACGATGGTCTTGTAGGTTTCGTTGTCCACGTCTGCCGTCCGGGCGGCGATGATGTTGACATAAGGGTTATCGCCGCTCTCGCTCTGTTTCTCGATGATCAGACCGTTTTCCGAGGGAACCAGGCCGAAGGGAATCGCGTAGGTGCCGTTGATTGTGGCCGCCGCGTAATCCACCAGGGTGGAGGTCAGCGTGTTCGCCGCCACGGGAGAAATTTCAATATCGTAGATGTACTTGGTCACGTCCTTGATTTCCGGGGTAAAGCCCACGGCCGGATCCACCTCGATCAGGCCGGCGGCCTCCAGCAGCTTGATGCCGCGGGACAGGTTGGTGCCGTCGTCGGGAATGCCGATGATCAGGGGATCCGCCAGCGCGGCGGCAGCGGTCAGGGCCAAAGTGAGGGTCAGCAGCAGAGCAGTCAGCTTTTTCATCGTATTTTCTCCTTTACTTTTCATGTGGTTGTTTTGAAAATGGTAAGGAACCCCGAACTTTCCGCCGCTTCACATTCGGTCCCGGCAACCGCCTGATTTTCTGAACATCGTTTTCGACCTCCCGGTTGGATTTAATAAAAAAAGCACCCGCGTGATGCGGATGCCGAAAGCAGAGACAGAGCTGTCAGGCGGATCCGCATGGCAAACAACGGCACATCTGGTGCCGGCACATCTCCATGGTCATTCGGTTTGTCATGCTCTCTTCTCCTGCCTTTCTGTCTTCCTTGCGGAAGGTGGTTTTAGCTTATCACGGCCGGAACCCGAAGTCAATGCTCTCAGGCGTTATACGATCATATGTTTATTTTATTATCGCTTATAACCTGTACTTATAGCAAAGCGGCCCCGGACCATGCCGGGACCGCTTTATGTCCTGAAAAACCAAAGGTTTTGGATTATTCCGCCGCTTCTAGCCTAACGCAGATCACGCTGATTTCCATGTCTTCCGCAGCCGGCATGGAGATCATCAGGGTGCCGTCTTCCAGGAGCTGGAGGGTGTAGACGCCTTCTTCGTCCTGGGCGACGAGCTGGGAGTTTTCAAACACATAGGCGATTTCTTCCGTTCCCGTTCCGTCCGGCTTCTGCGCAATCAGTTTGCCGTCGGCGACCTGGAAGCTCATGGGGAAGGAGCCGCCCATCAGGCTCAGCGCCGCTTCAAGCTCGATCAGCTGGTCGCCCAGGAGCAGCTGAGCTACTTTCCAGTCGCCCTGGAAGGCGGCGTCATTTTCCAGATCGGTCTGGGGCGCGGGAATCAGCACGACGGCTTCCTCGGCGGCCGCAAACGCGGAACAGGCAGCCAGCGTCAGGCACAGGGCAAGGATCAGGGCAAGGGGCTTTTTCATTTTTCCGTTCTTTTTTCCGAAAAAAACGGATTGACAGAGCAGCGCTTTATGTGCTATTATATTCGCTGTGTCAATGGCCTCCGTTAGCCCCGGGACCATGACTTTTACCGGATATGCGACCATCATAGCCGGTGCCGAAAGACTCCCTTTTATCTGATTTTCTTTTTATGAAACAGGAGGAAGCTCACTTGAATACCTACATTGCAAACGCGCAGGACATCAAGGCCGCGCGCAAATGGTATGTAATAGATGCGGATGGCGTCGTCCTGGGCCGTCTGGCCAGCCAGGTCGCCAACATCCTGCGCGGCAAGAACAAGCCGATTTATACCCCCAACATGGACACCGGTGACTATGTCATCATCGTCAATTCCGATAAGGTCCGCATGACCGGCAAGAAACTGGATCAGAAGATCTACTATCATCACAGCGGCTACGCCGGCGGCCTGAAGGAAACCAAATACCGCCGTCTGCTGGAAACCAAGTCCGATTTCGCCATCCGCCATGCGGTGGTCGGCATGCTGCCCAAGGGTCCCCTGGGCCGCCAGATGGCCAAGAAGCTCTACATCTACAAAGGCGCGGAGCACAAGCAGCAGGCCCAGCAGCCCCAGGTTCTGACGCTCAGCAAATAAGGACGTAAAGGAGATAGACAATTATGGCAACTTCTGATTTCCATGCCGTTGGCCGCCGCAAGTCGGCTGTCGCCCGCGTCCGTCTGGTGAGCGGCGAAGGCAAGATCGTCATCAATAAACGCGATATCGACAATTACTTTGGCCTCGAAACCCTGAAAATGACCGTCCGTCAGCCCCTGGCGCTGTGCAACGTCAACGGCTTCGACGTCGTCGTCAACGTTCGCGGCGGCGGCCTGACCGGCCAGAGCGGCGCGATCCGTCACGGCATCAGCCGCGCCCTGTGCAAGGCCAACCCCGAGCTGCGTCCCGCCCTCAAAAAGGCCGGCTTCCTCACCCGCGATCCGCGCATGAAGGAACGCAAGAAGTACGGCTTGAAGGCTGCCCGCCGCGCGCCGCAGTTCAGCAAGCGCTGATCCTGCGCCCGGCTTGAATTACAGAATGGAGAGGTGTTAATATGGGTCCTACTTATCATCCCAAGAAACGCCAGCGCAGCATGGTGCATGGCTTCCGCGCCCGCATGTCCACCAAGAACGGCCGCAGGGTTCTTGCCCGCCGCCGTCAGCGCGGCCGCAAGAAGCTGACCGTCTGACAGATCGCTGATCCGGTTTCTTATGGCTTAGCCCGCCCCCGCTTTTGCCAATCCGCAGCCTGGGGCGGGCTGCTTTTTTATGTATGAAGAAGGGGATTTCATGCCCCTTTTGACGTCCATTTCCTGATCTCAACCGGAGGCCAAGCCATGCAGCAGCAGTTCCGCATGCGCAAAAACGGACATTTTCAGCGCGTCTACAAGAAAGGCAAGCCGGCCTCCGCCCGGGAAATCACCCTGCTGTACCTGAAAGGCCCAAAACTTCTGGCCGGCTTTTCCGTCAGCAAAAAGGTGGGCGGCGCCGTGACGCGGAACCTGATCAAGCGCCGTCTCCGGGCCGCCTTTCGGGAAGAGCTGCCCAAGCTCAGGCCTGGCCTGTACGTGATCGCCGCCCGGCCCGCCGCCGCGGAGGCACCTTATCAGGCGCTGGCCAAGTCTCTCCGCTATCTGCTGAAAAAGCAGCAGCTTTATCAGGAGCAAAGCCTATGAGCAAGGTTCTTCTTCGCTCCATCCGCTATTATCAGAAAAACATCAGCCCCCTGAAACCGGGGTGCTGCCGCTTTGTCCCTACCTGTTCCGAATATGCCGCGATCGCCGTGGAACGCTACGGCGCTGCCGCGGGTTCTGTGATGGCCATGAAACGATTGCTGCGCTGCCATCCGTTTTGCAAGGGCGGCTATGATCCCGTGCCCGAGCTCCCCGACGCAGTAATCAGAAGGGATGTCAGATAAGTATGGCTTTTTTTACTCAGATCTTTCGTTCAGTGCTGGAATGGCTTTACAGTTGGATGAGAGATTACGGCTGGGCTACCATCGTGTTTACCATCCTGATGCGTATGATCATGCTCCCGCTGGACATCAAAAACCGCAAGGGCATGATCAAGATGCAGGCGATGCAGCCCAAGATCGCCGAACTGCAGCGTAAATACGGCAACGACCAGCAGAAGCTGCAGCAAAAGCAGATGCAGCTGTTCAGGGAAGAACATTACAGCCCCCTGTCCGGCTGTCTGCCTCTGCTGCTGACCTGGCCGATTTTCATCGTTATGCTCGGCGCCATGCGCGATATTTCCAACGAGCTGCTGGTCAAACAGCTTTTTACTTACATTTCCGGTGAAACGCCCATGCATGACAGCTGGCTGTGGGTCAAGAACCTCTGGATTGCCGACTCCCCCTTCAGCGCCGTCGTGCCCACCCTGGAAAGCCTCCGGGTGATCCCCGAAGGGATCTGGACCAAGGTGGTGGCCAGTCTGTCTCCCGAGCAGTTCAGCGCCCTGATCGCCAATATCCCGAATTACACGGAAGACCTGCTGACCGCCGCCGGCGGGCTGAGCAAAGAACAGCTCCCCAATACGATCTCTACCCTGGTCAGCGCCGCCCAGCTCCAGCCGGCCTACATGGACGCCACGGAGATGCTGGTCAAGAATATCAACCTCTTTATCGCCAACCTGAACATTTTCAAGCACCCCAACGGCTACCTGATCCTGCCGGTGCTGGCCATCCTGTCCCAGCTGCTGATGACCAAGTTCAGCGGCATGAACCAGCAGCCCGCCCAGCAGGGAAAGGACGCCAAGGCCAATCCCCAGCAGCAGCAGTCCGAAAGCATGAACAAGTTCATGAAGTATTTCTTCCCGATTTTTACCGGGTGGATCTGCCTGACCTCCAGTGCTTCCTTTGCCCTGTACTGGGTTACCAGCAACATTGTCGCCGGTATCTCCAACTATGCCATCACCAAGTACTATGAGAACAAACAGCCTGCCACGGCTGTCAGTGAGGTGAAATGATGAACAGCATTGAAATGACCGCCAAGACGACGGAAGACGCCATCTCCGCAGGTCTGGAGAAGCTCGGCGTCAGCATCAGCGACGTAAAGGTGGAGATCCTGGAAGAAGGCAGCAAGGGCCTGTTCGGCCTGTTCGGCAGCCGGCCCGCAAAGGTCCGCCTGACGCTGATCGAAGAAGAAGCCGGGGACGAGGTCAAGGAAATCTTCTCCGCCCCCGCCGAAACCAAGCCCGCCAAACAGGAAACCCCGGCAAAGCCCATGAAGGCGGAAAAAGCCAAGGCGGAAAAGCCCGCCGAAAAGCCAGCGGAAAAACCGGCTGAAAAAACCACCGAAAAAACCGCCCGCACCCGCAAGCCCAAAGCGGAAAAGCCCGCGGAAGCAAAGGCCGAAGCGCCCGCAGAAAAAGCGGCGGAAAAGGCTGAAAAAGCAGAGCCCAAGGCGGAAAAGCCCGCTCCCCGGCGCGAACAGCCCGCCGTTCCGGTGACTCCCGCCGTCCAGCTGGACAAGGAGACCAAGGAAGGCAAGGCGCAGGATTTCCTGCAGCAGGTCACCACGCTGATGGGCCTGCCCGAAATCCAGGTGCACGTCCATACCGATGAAGAAGGCTATATCCGGGTGGATATGCAGGGCGATCCCTCCGGCGTGCTGATCGGCCGCCGGGGCGAAACGCTGGATTCCCTTCAGTACCTGACCAGCCTGTACGTCAACAAGGGCCAGAGCGATTACACCCGCGTCACCCTGGACACCGAGAATTACCGCGCCAAGCGGGAAGACACCCTGGTCCGTCTGGCCAACCGGATGGCCAACCGGGTCGTCAAATCCGGCCGCCGGGTGTCCCTGGAGCCCATGAACCCCTATGAGCGCCGCATCCTGCATAGCGCGCTGCAGTCCAACACCGCTGTGGAAACCCACTCCGAAGGGGAAGAACCCAACCGCCACGTCGTCATTACCCTGAAGCGGAACGACAGCGCTGCGGCAGAATAAAGCGCTTCACTATCCATCGGGCAGGAACCTTTGTTCCCGCCCGATGCTTGGTTTAGGAGAATCTCCATGTTCAAAAACAAAAACCTCCTGATCCTGGCCGCGCTGGTGCTGATCGTAGGGGGCGCTGTGGCGGGGGCTCTGATCCTGCGCGGGGGGGACCAAAGGGTCGCCGATGCCGGGCGGGAAGTCCGCGTGTATCTGGACGGGAAGCTGTACACGACCGCCCATCTGGGAAACAAACAGGAAATCACCGTCCGCCAGGACAACGGGGCCGTCAACGTTATCTCCCTGGACAACGAGGGCGTGTGGATGGAAAGCTCCACCTGCCACAACCAGCTTTGCGTCCACCAGGGGAAGGTCACCTACGAAAACTACCGGGACCGCTATTACGGCACCAACATCATCTGCCTGCCCAACCGGGTCACGGTGGAGCTGATGCTGGCCGAGAACGAGCGCGACCCGGACGCGCCGGACGTCTGAGGCGTTTGCTCCCCTCCCCCGGAAGTGTTTCAATTTTTCTTCGAATTTTTACGTATTTTTTTCAAAATTGTTACAAAATATGTTTGACAATCGCGCTGGTTTCTGTTATATTTTTAGCGGATGACCAGCGCTTTCGGGTATCTATGCCTGAAGGCCGCTGAAAAGGAAATTCACCCACGAAAGGAGGATGCGTGAAAGCAACCTGTTTGCTTTTACGCGGCAGGGTTATGTCCAATAAAAACGACGGACAGAAAAAGGACGCGTATACGCATCTGAAGCATATACTGGCGGTTCTGATCGTATTCACTGCCGTGGCCGGGATCGGTTTCATCTTCGCCCGCGACACGGTGGACGCCCAGCTGGCTTCCCTGAAGGCCCAGCGGGAGGAGCAGAATCAGGAGCGGATCGCCCAGCATAACCAGTGGCTGGCCGAGCAGAGGGCCGGCCACACCGGCAGCATCGAAAACACCGACTGGCCCGCTGCCCAGCCCGAGGGCTGGGACATCCTGGACCTGAGCGATTATTCTGTCGACGCCATTTCGACCCAGACCTTCACCCGGGAAGAGCTCGAAACCGGCGGCCTGATGGTGGTCAACCGCTGGCACTACCTCCCGGCCGATTATACCGACGAGCGCTTCCAGAACGGGGACGAGCTGGTCAGCGTCTCCAGCACCGCCCGGGCGGACGGCTTCCCGATTCAGGCCACCAATTCCTCCGTCAGCCTGATGCGGCCGGCCTATGAAGCCCTGAGCGAGATGCTGCAGGCGGCCAAGAACCAGAACCTGGATTATTACACCATCCAGGAAGGCTACCGGACCAACGCCACCCAGAACCAGCTTTTCCTGGACGCCCAGTCCAAGTACGAGGACCGCTATACCGGCGAGGTCCTGATCGAAAAGACCAGGGAGTCTGTCAGCGTCCCCGGCACCAGCGACTTCCAGACCGGCCTGTCCATCCGCGTGCACCGCTCCAAGTCCGGCGACAGGGAGTTCAATTCCGCCAACTTCCGCGAGACCGAGCAGTTCACCTGGCTGTACGACCACAGCTGGGAGCACGGCTACACCTTCCGCTTTCCCATCGCCGGATACCCAACGGAGAGCACCGCCGACAAATCCTGGAAGACGGGCATCGGAATCCAGATGATGGTGTTCCGCTACGTAGGCAAGGGCCCGGCCGCCGTCATGCACGTCAAGGATTTCTGCCTGGAGGAATTCGTCGAATACATGATCGAGCATCCCCACATCGGCGTGTTCAACAACGGCGAGCTGCTCTATGAGCTGTACCGGGTCACCGATTCCGGCTCCTCCATGAACGTGGACGTGACCGACTGTGACACCGTCACCGCATCCATCGACAACGTGGGCGGCGTCATCGTTTGCCTGGCGTACTGAAAAACCGTTTTCAGAGCAAACGCCCTTTTTCCGGCAGCGGGAAAAGGGCGTTTATCACATCAATAGAGGAACATATCAATACATGAATATCATCCACCTGGCCGCCATGGATATGGACGGCACCCTGCTGGACGATCAGAAAAAAGTGTCCGAAGAAACCCTGCGGGTCCTGGAAGCCCTGAAGGATCGTGGCATTCCGACGGCCTTCAGCACCGGACGGCCCCTGCCGGAAGTCACCCTCTACCCGGAACTGACAAAGCTTATTCCCTATGCCATCCTGTCCAGCGGGGCGCTGGTGATGGACCTGAGAAGCGGGGCCGTCCTGCAGAAATCCACCATTCCCGCAGAGACGGTGCTGACCATCCTCCGCCTGGCGGCGCAGGAAGACGTGATCCCCCACCTCATGTCCGACACTGATTCCGTCTGCCGTCAAAGGGACATCGGACATTTCGCGGCCCATCACATGGGCGTATACGAGCCGATGTACAGGAAAATCTGCGTCAAGGTCGAGGACATGGAGCCTTATGTCCGCGCCCATCCGGATCAATTGATCAAGCTCAACCTGTACCACACGGACCCGGCCGCCCGCGCCCGAACCGAGGAGAGGCTGCAGGGCCTGCCGGTGCAGCTGGTCCACGCGGAATACAGCTCCCTGGAGTGCACCGCTCCCGGCATCGGCAAGGACAGCGGCCTCGCTTTTTTGTGCCGCTTTCTGGGCACGACGCCGGACCACGCCCTGGCCGCCGGGGACAGCGACAACGACCTGTCCATGCTGAAGGCCGCCGGCCTGGGCATAGCCATGGGCAACGCGCCGGAGGCCATCCGCGCCGCCGCCGATTACGTAACCGCCGACAACAACCATGACGGCGTGGCGGAAGCCCTGAAGCGCTTCCTGCCCTTGATGCAGCCGCCGAAAGGATACCGCCATGATGGAGCTATTTGACACCCACTGCCACCTGGACGATGAGAAATTTGACCCGGACCGGGAGGAAGCCTTCCAGCGCCTGCGGGACCGGGGCGTTGCCCGCATCGTCTGCGTCGGGTCGGACCTGCCCACGTCCGAATCCAGCATCCGCTTCGCCCAGGCCCACGAACACACCTGGGCCGCCTGCGGCGTCCACCCTCACGAGGCGGCGGAAGCGCCGGAGGGCTATCTGGACCGGCTGCGGGAGCTGACCCGGGAGGACCGGGTCGTCGCCATCGGGGAGATCGGCCTGGACTATTACTATGATTTCAGCCCCCGGGACGTGCAGAAGCGGGTACTCAGCGAGCAGCTGGACCTGGCCTGCGACCTGGACATGCCGGTGATTTTCCATATCCGGGACGCCCACGGAGACATGATCGACCTTTTCCGCTCCAGAAAGCGCCTCCCCCGGGGGATCATCCACTGCTTTTCCGGCAGCCAGGAAACGGCCCTCGAATACGTCCGGATGGGCTTTTACATCTCCTTCTCCGGGCCGCTGACGTTTAAAAAGGCCCCGAACCTCCAGGCGGCCGCCCAAGCCGTCCCCCTGGACCGCCTGCTGGTGGAGACCGACAGCCCCTACCTTTCCCCAGAGCCCGTCCGCGGGGGGCGCAATGAGCCGGCCAACGTCTTTTACGTCTGCCAGAAGCTGGCAGAGCTCCGCGGCCTTCCGATGGAGGAAATGGCCCGGATCACCACGGAAAACGGGTGCCGCATCTACGGGATCCCGCTGGAAGCCTGATTGTTGAAAAAAAGCGGAAATCAGCGTATAATATCATTGAAAGGCGGTTGTTGATGATGCCAGCGCTCAGTATGTTTTATGGAATCATTGTCAGGATGCAGAGTGAGAAGGGTGGAAAGCATCATAAGCCGCATATCCACGCTCTGTATGGCGATCAGGAAATCGTAATTGCGTTAGACGGAGAAATTCTTGAGGGCCATTTTCCTAACCGGCAGCTGAAAATGCTGGAAGGATGGATGGCCATTCACGAAGATGAACTGGTTGCAAACTGGAAAATGCTCTCCGCAGGCGAGGGGTATTTCAAAATTGAGCCGCTGAAGTGAGGTGTTGGTGATGCTTCGTCCGACAGCAGTAGAGGTTTATCCGCAGGACAATTATCACCTCAGAATCGTTTTTGATAACGGTGAAGTAAAACTGTTCGACGTCCGTCCCTATATCCAGGGAGAATGGTATGGTCAGCTTTCTGACGAGGCCTATTTTCGCGCAGCAAAGCCGGACGGATATACCGTTGTATGGCCCGAAGGCCAGGATTTGTGCCCGGACGAGCTGTATGAGATGAGCATCAAGGTCTCATAAAACCAATGACCATGGAAAGACAGATCGAATCATTCACACGGAGGAACTTATGCAGTCTTACAGCCTGGGGGGCAATCGGAAAAGGAAGCGCGGATGGATCTTTCTGGCGGTCATCGCTGTCCTGCTGATCGCCGCGGTGGTCCTGTACACGCAGGGCTTTTTCCGCAGCGTCGTGCGCCGGGTCGGGGCCGTGAAGCTCCGCTGCGTCTCCACCCAGGACATTCAGCCCTTCGGCGCGGACGTTCTGTATTACGACGGGGATTCCCTGTTCTGCATCACCAGCGCCGGGGTGGAGCGGTGGAATTACCGGATCGGCTCCGGAGCCTCCTACCACGCGGCGGACGGCATCATCGTCATCTGGCGCGGCACCCAGCTGTCCATCCTGAACCGGAACGGCCGTTCCACCTACGATAACAACATCGGCGAAGAGATCCAGTTCGCCCGGGCGGGGAGCAAATATATTGCCGTCGTCCACGGCAACAATGCCAGCGGCGACGACCGGACCGCCATCACCTTCTACAACACCAGCGGCGAAAAGCTGGACATGGAGTCCACCGCCTACCAGGACATGCTGGTGCTGGACGCCGGCTTTTTTGCGAACGGCGATTACGTCTGGACCACCGCGATGGACCTGTACGGCACGGTTCCCTCCACCACCATGAACACCTATCAGGTCAGCTCCATGAACACCGGCACCGCGGACCTGGGCGATACGCTGACCTACAAGATCATCTATGCCGGCGGCATGCTGAACGTGATTGGCACCCGGAGGCTGCGGGTGTTCGACTATCACGGCACGGAAACGCCCTCCGCCTCCGTCCTGGTGTATGGGTGGAAGCTGATCGACGACGCCAGCGTGGACTCCAAGGCCATGCTCCTTTTCGCCCCGACCAGCCAGACCAACGACATCATGAACATCACGGAGCTGCGCTGTATCTTGGGGAAAATAGACAAGCGCCTGACTCTGCCGGACGAATGTGTCGGCGCGGGCATCTTCGGGCGGAACATCTACGCGTTTTCCTCCCAGTTTCTCTATAAGGCGGATATCAACTCCACCCGCTTTTCCGCCGTTTCCATGCCGATCACAGGCGAAGCGACCGAGTACCTGGGCATGCTGAGCGACGGCACCGCCCTGGTCGCCACCGGGCTGGACGTCTACGCGGTCACCGTGCCATGACGGAGACGAAACACGGCCGCGGGCTGTACCTTCACGTGCCCTTCTGTAAGAGCAAGTGCGCCTACTGCGATTTTCCTTCCTTTGCGGGCTGCGAAAAAGAAATGCCCCGCGTCATCGACCGGATGTGCGCGGAGCTTTTTGATTGCCGGAACGCCTTCCCGGACACGCTGGTGGAGACGATGTACATCGGCGGGGGCACCCCTTCCCTGCTGCCCCCAAAGCTGATGGATCGCCTGCTCCGGGCCGCGCGGGAGGCCTTTCCTTTTTCTCCAGACGCTGAAATCAGCTGTGAGATGAACCCAGGCACCGTGACCCCGGAGTTCCTTTCCGTCTGCGTGGAAAACGGGGTCAACCGCGTTTCCCTGGGCGCGCAGAGCAGCCTGGACCATCTGCTTTCGTCCATCGGCCGCATCCATACTTTCCGCCAGGTCCGGGAGACCGCTAATCTGCTGCGCTCCTTCGGTCTGACCAACTTTAACCTGGATATGATGCTGGGCCTGCCCGGGCAGACGATGGAGGATGTACGGCAGACACTCGATGATTTTCTCGCCCTCTCCCCCGCCCACCTGTCCTGCTACGCGCTGATCGTGGAAGAGGGCACGCTGATGGAAAAAAAGGTGGACAGCGGGGAGTGGACGCTGCCCGACGAGGATACCGAGCGGGACATGTACGAGCTGGCCCGGGAAACCCTGGAAAAAAACGGCTACCGCCAGTACGAGATCAGCAATTTCGCGAAAGATGGCTTTGTCTGCCGCCACAACCGGGACTGCTGGCTGCGGCATGAGTACCTGGGCATAGGCGCGGCGGCCTGCGGCTTTATTGGAAACGTGCGCACAAGAAACCCCGGCACGATCCCCGGATACCTGCGGGGAGACCCGCAGGAGCAGACCATCCTGACGGAAGAGGACGCCCGCTTTGAGTCCGTCATGCTGGGCCTGCGGCTGACGGAGGGCCTGCCGGAAAGCGTGTTCCGAAAGGCGCACGGCATGGGCTTCCGAGAAGCCTTTGGAGAAAAGCTCGACGCCCCGCTGAATGACGGAAGGCTCCTGTTTGAAAACGGCGTCCTGAGCCTCACCCGCTACGGGATGGACGTGATGAACAGCGTGCTGGTGGAGCTGATGCCGGAGAACTGAGCGTTTCCTGTTTTTCTTCCGTCCGCCGCCTCAGCGGCGGACGGTTTCCAGATTCTCAGCCCAGTCTTCGTCATTCGTATCGACGGCTTCCAGCATGCAGGTGCCGAAAGCCTGCCGGAAAGCTTCATCATCCTGAAAAGCCTCCAGCCGCTCCTGGATGATTTCCGCCCCGGGCCAGTTCATGTCCTGAAGCCACCTCAGCAGGTCCTTCAGCCAGGGCCTGAGTTCCTCATCGGTCTTCCCGGCGAGAATCAGGGCGCAGTTTGTCCAGACGTTTTTGCTGTATTTTGGAAACACCGGCTGAAGAAAACACCGGATATTTCCCGAACCGGCTGCTTTCCTTCTTCCTAATTCCTGGATTTCCTCCGGCGCATTCCAGTCCAGCATTTCAAAAAGTTTCTCCTCTTCCAGGAGCATTGGGTCTTCCTCCGGCGTCCAGACCTTTTCCAGGCACAGCCTCTTTTCAAACCCGCCCCGCTCCCGCGCCTTGCGGATGCGGATTTCCTCCACCTGCTCGATGGAGCTGCCCCGGGCTTTGGCGGCGGCGCGGAGGACCTCCAGCAGGTCCGCCAGCTCCTCAATGTCCCCGCTTTCTAGGTATTCGTTAAGCTCCTCCTGCAGCTTCCGGTCGGCCATGCGGAGATATTCCTCTTCGGTCAGGACGGTGACTTCACAGCGCTTGCCGCTTTCCTCGATGATCCGCGGGATTTCGTCCCGGACCAGCTTATGATATTCCTTCATATAAACCTCCCAGCAGAAGAAAAGGGCGCGGAGAAAGCTCCGAGCCCTTGTTTCTTTGTTTATGCAGCCTGGTCCAGTTCCTCTTCTTCGCTGTACTTTTCCTGCAGCTCCTCATAGGCCTGGATGGCCCTGTCCAGCATCGCCAGCACATCCTCTTCCGTGGCCATGCCGTCGGCGTTGAGGGGAACGTCCGCAAACTGCAGCGGATAGACCATGGGCGGGTTCTCGAGGGTCAGCGGGGTCATTTCGCGCAGCTGGCGGGTGCTCTGGTACACCAGGTGGATCTGCCAGAAGGCCTCCCCCTGTTCGTTCAGCCAGCGTCCGAACACCAGCTTCACGCCGATGGGGGTGCGCTGCTCCACCGCCTCCGGCAGCAGATAATCTTCACAGTTCAGGGCCGCCAGCACGCTGGCAACGTTCGAGTCGTGACCGCAGAGGAAGGTAAACCTACGGCCCTCCGCGCTCAGCTCGGAGCGGATTTCCCTGAGCAGGGGGTTCGCCGCGTTGACAGACACCAGGGGGTAGCCGAACAGGACGTCCGTATACCTGTCCACGATGGAGTGGATCAGCCGCCAGTCCTCCTGGGTCAGGTCGTGACCAAAGGCCGCCTTCCGTTCATCCGCTTCCTCGTAATACTGGAGGGTCATCGCGTCCGCCACGCTGACGGCCGTTCCGACCGGGCCCTTCAGCCGGGGCTCCTTGCCCTGTACCAGGGTGAGGGTCGTTTCTCCCGTCAGAAGGTCCCCGTATTTCCCGGACTGGTAGGCCTCGCTCTGTTCGACCTCCGCCGTATCGCGGAGCAGGGCGACCGCCTTGTCCAGGTCGGCGAAAAGGCCGTTCAGCCCCTGTTCCCCGCCCTGCGCAGAAAGGCCTTCCAGCACGTCCTCGACATATGCTTCGGTCGCAAAATGGATGGAGGGCTCAAAGGTCGGGTCCATGGTGTCATATTCGGCGTGGCTTTCAATCGGCACGACCGCCACGGGCAGCAGGCCGGCGGAAAAATAGCGGGCGGTGGCCAGGGTCCGCTGCTTGGCGTTGGCGTAGAAGCGGACGGCCCCTTCTTCCGGCCGGTAGTTTTCCGGGAAAAAGCCTTCCTTTTCCAGCCAGAGGCGGAAGTACTGGCCCATCATGGTCTCTAGCACCGCTCCGCGCAGGGAAAGCTCACTGGGCTTGCTGGTCCATTGGAACCATTCATGGGGAGTGATTTCCGCCAGGACGGAGCCGCTGCCCGACATGGGAGAGCGGATGTTGTGCCGGCTCAGGACGACCACCTTGTCCAGGGTATAGGCGTTCTCGGCCTCCACAGGCGTCTCAGCTTCCTGGGCGGGAGCCTCCGCTTCCTGCGCGGCCTGTACCGGCTCTTCCAGGTCGTACATTTCAAAGTATTCGTCATAGAAGCCCAGGCAGGCGTCCATCCCGGCGTTGGTGCCCAGGGCCTTTTCCAGGACCGTTTGCCAGGAGCCGTATTTTTCAAAAAGCTGGTCCGGCGTGGGGCCCTCTTCGTTCCCATAGGTGGCCAGGTTGCTCTTTTTGAGCCGCTCCAGCTCCACCGGATCATGCTGGCTGGCTTCTATCCTCAGTTCGTTGCGGCGCCGACTGACGGCGCGGGCGATCTCCTCGACCGGCTTGGTTTCCAGCAGCATGTCTTCGATCATCCGGTACAGCTCCGACATGCTGTCGTGATAGGCCTGCCGCTGCTCCCGGGCCGCGGCCACCTGTTCCGGGTTCGTCCAGTCGATGAGGTCCGCGTATTCGCCAAGCCTCACGGAGTCCGGGTTCGGGGAAAAGCCGTAGACGGCGAAGGGATTTTCCACGATGTCCTTCATCGCGTTGGGGTTTTCCCTGGGGTCATGCTCGTAGGCAAAGGTCGTTTCCTGCGCCGCCGCCATACCGCACAGCAGCAGGCAGCACACCAGGAACAGGCTGAACCATTGGATTTTTTTCACAGGGGGATGCTCCTTTCTCCTCAGCACTCGACGATTTCCGTGTTCCGGATCGCTTCTTCGATCAGGGCGTCCCCGTCCAGCCGGGCCTCGGACTCCAGGATCTTGTCCAGCTTGGGATGGGTGGCCGGATGGCGGGGGGTAAAGACCGTGCAGCAGTCCTCATAGGGCAGGCAGGAGGTCTCATAGGTGCCGATCTTTTCGGCGTAGCGGATGATTTCGATCTTGTCAAAGCCGATCAGCGGACGGAAGACCGGCATGGAGACCACCATGTTGGTCATGTGGAGGGCGGTCATCGTCTGGCTGGCGACCTGGCCGACGCTCTCGCCGGTGATCAGGGCCTCCGCCCCCTCCCGCTGGGCGATCTTTTCGGCAATGCGCATCATGAAGCGGCGCATGATCAGCGTGGTGTAATCGTCCGCGCACTTTTCGTGGATTTTGAGCTGGATGTCCGTAAAGGGCACGACGAACACCTTGATCCCGCAGCAGCTCTGGCTGATGATCCGGGCCAGGTCGAGCACCTTTTCCTTGGCGCGCTCGCTGGTATAGGGATAGGAATAGAAGTGCACCGCGCACAGCTCCACCCCGCGCTTGGCGATCATATAGCCGGCCACCGGGCTGTCGATGCCGCCGGAAAGGAGCAGGGCCGCCTTGCCGCCGGTGCCCACCGGCATGCCGCCGGCTGCCTCGATCACCTTGACGTAGAGATAGGCCTCGTCCCGGATTTCCACGTTCATCACGTGGTCGGGATGGTGCACGTCCACCTTGAGGCCGGGAACGTTCCTTAAGATATAGCCGCCCATCTTGGCGTTGATCTCCGGGGAATCCAGGGGATAGCGCTTGTCGGACCGCCGGGCGTCCACCTTGAAGGTGCCGGTCATGCCCCGCATCATCTCCGCCGCCTGGGCACAGACCTGTTCAAAGTCCGCCTTGGGCAGGTGCACCGCCGGGCAGACGGAGTGGACGCCGAAGACCTTCGTCACCCGCTGGATGCAGGCGTCCATATCGGACACCCCCTGCACGAACAGGCGGGCGTCCTTGAGCCACACCTGGCCGCCCAGGGGGCGTACCGCCTCCTTGACCCGGGCCAGCAGAGCGCGCAGGAAATACGGGCGGTTCAGGCCCTTTAAGTAGATTTCTCCGTAGCGGATGAGCAGCAGATTGTCCATGTTCTGATATCCTTCCCTTTATCGTCTGACAAATTGGCTGTAGGTTTCGTAATGCTTTTTGAGGGCTTGGGCCGCAAAGTCCATTTCCTCCATGGTGTTCAGCGGGCTCAGGGAGAAGCGCAGGGCGCTCTCCGCGCGCTGGCCGGCGATCCCCATGGCGCTCAGGACCCGGGACACCCGCTGCTTGTGCGACGAGCAGGCGGAGCCCAGGCCGATGTAGATCTGATCCCCCTCCAGGGCGTGGAGCATGGTTTCGCTCCTGACCGGCGGCAGGGAAAGGTTCAGAATGTGGGGGGCGGAGCGGTCCGAGGCCGGGTCCGGCCCGTTATAAACCGCCTGCGGGATCAGGGCTTTCACCTGCTCCCACAGCCGGAGCTTCATGGCCCGAAGGTCAGCGTCCTTCGGGTAGTGCCGGACTGCCGCCAGCAGGCCGGCGATGCCGGGGGTATTTTCCGTGCCGGAGCGGAGGGTCCTTTCCTGGCCGCCGCCGATCTGCCGGGCGGTCAGGCGGCAGCGGGGCCCCATGATCAGGGCGCCGATGCCCTTGGGGGCGTGGATCTTATGGCCGGAGAGGGCGTAGGAATCCGCCCCGCTCTGCCCCATGTCAAAGGGCACCCGAAGGAAACCCTGCACCCCGTCCACATGGAGCAGGGCCCGGGGACAGAGCCGGTCCCGCAGGGCGGCAATTTCCCGGATGGGCATGACGGCCCCAGTCTCGTTGTTGACCTGCATGACGCAGATCAGCCGGACCTCTTCGTTCAGCATCCCCTCGAGCTTTTCCAGGGAGACAAAACCGTCCCGGTCCAGGGGGATTTCCTTGCTGCGGACCGTCCGCAGGGCCTCGCAGGCCTCCCGCACCGCCGGATGCTCCCCGGCGGAATAGAGCACCAGCCCGTCGCGGACGGACTGCATGCCGCCCAGGATGGCCAGGTTATCCGCCTCCGTGCCGCCGGATACGAAAACGGCCCGGCTGCCCTGGGGCGCGTGCACGGCGGACAAAAGCGCCTCCCGGCAGAGGGTCATCTGTTTTTCCGCCTCCATGGCGGGCACATACAGAGCGGAGGGATTAAAATATCCCTCCGTCATGCAGGTATAGGCGGCCTGGGCCGCCTCAGGGCAGACCCTGGTCGTCGCGCTGTTATCAAGATAAATCATGTCTTCTGTCCTGTCAGTTGATTTCGTACGCTCCGCGCGGCACCGCGCCGCGGATCAGACTTACCATTTCCTCGCTGGGCTCCATGATGACGATGTGCTTCTCCTGCTCCTTCTCGTAGTAGATATAGAACAGGTCGGCGTCGCGGTTGACGAACCAGTTGCTCCGCTTGATGCCCGGCAGATTGATGTAGCGGTTGAAGGAGCCGGAAGCCACCTTCCCGCAGGCCTTGATGTTTTTCAGGTTCATGGAGCCCAGGGCTTTGCGCTTTTTGTTATTGAAGATGGCCGCGAAGTCCAGAATGCCGTTGGTGAAGGTATACTCATAATCGGTGCGGAGGCGGTCCTTGAACAGAAAAATCATGACCGCCGCGCCCAGCAGCACCAGCGCCAGCGCCAGGCTGATCAGACCGCTCTGCACGCCGCTCTGGGCGAAAGCGTAGAGGGCATTCTGCAGCCACATGAACCCATACAGGGCGCTGAACACCAGCAGTACCCAGGACAGGCCCAGCATGATGCTCGGAAACGTCTGATTGCGGCTGGAAACAGCCTCTTCCCTGAATTGATCTGTCATACCTCACTGTCCGCGCGGCGGAACGGCCGCGCGTCCTCCTCTCCGTTATAAATAAAATATCATCAAAGTGATCGCGCCGACGATCAGGCCGCCGAGCACTTCCAGGGGCGAATGACCCACCAGCTCCTTGAGCTTTTCATCCGTCAGGGGCTTGCCCTCCACGAACAGTTCCTCCAGGATCTTGTTGATGATCTGGCCCTGCTTGCCGGTCTCGTAGCGCACGCCCATGGCGTCGTAGATCACGATGGCCATCAGCGCGAAGGAGACCGTGAACGCCGAGTGGTTGAAGCCGTTTTCCAGGCCCAGCGCCACCGTCATGGCCAGCACAAAGGCGCTGTGGGAGCTAGGCATCCCGCCGGAGCCCCAGATCCTTCTCCAGTCAAACTTTTTCTCAATGGCCCAGTACAAAAGGGCCTTGATCAGCTGCGCCAGAAACCACGCGCAGGCTGAACAGCACAGGGGCTTGTTTTGAAGCAGCTGGTCCAGCAAAAAACCGCCTCCAGGACAATGCGTAATTCATAATGTGTAATGCACAATGGAAAATGCGTAATGCGTAATGCGTAAATTCTACTTCTTCTAATGCCTATTGCCTAATCCCTAATCCCTAGTCCCTATCTCGTCCTCCCCGTACAGCTTCTCGCCAGGGAGCATAGGAAGGCGGAGGCTTCGCCGAAGGTCGCTTCCAGGGCGGCGCAGGCCTGCTCCGTCAGGTACTCCACGTCCTTTTGGGCCTGTTCCGCCCCGACCAGGGCGGGCCAGGTCATTTTCCCTTCGGTCAGGTCCTTGCCGGTGTGCTTGCCCAGGTCCTGCTCGTTGCCGTGAAGGTCCAGCAGGTCGTCCTGAATCTGGAACGCGGTGCCGAACATCTGGCCGAAGGTCTTTCCGGCAGTCAGCTGCTTTTCCCCCGCTCCGGCCAGGCAGAGCCCGGCCTCCATCGGTGCGGTCAAAAGGCAGCCGGTTTTGAGCCGGTGGATGGAGGTCACGATGTCCTGTGCCGGCGGCTCCCCCTCGTGGGCCAGGTCCAGGCACTGGCCGGCGACCATCCCCCTGACCCCGGCCGCCTGGACGATGAAGCGGGCGGCGGAAAGCGCCCTTTCGTGCGTACAGGAGAGCATCTCCTCCATGGCCAGGCTCAGCAGGCCGTCGCCCGCCAGCACCGCCATGCCTTCGCCGTACACCACATGGCAGGTGGGCTTGCCCCGGCGCAGGGTGTCGTTGTCCATCGCCGGGAGGTCGTCATGGATCAATGAATAGGTGTGGATCATTTCCAGCGCCCCGGCAAAGCGCAGGGCGGTTTCGTCCGCCGGGGCGATCAGCTCATGAGCCGCCAGCAGCAGCACGGGGCGCAGGCGCTTGCCGCCGCTCAGCAGGCTGTAGGCCATCGCGTCCCGGAGGGGATGGGGAATTTTCTCCCACTCCTGGGCGGTCACGCGGTTCAGATGGTCCTCCACCCTTTGGCGGAGCTCCTCATATTTGGCGTTCACGGGGCATCCTCCATCGGCACGGGCTGGCCGCTGCGCAGCTCGAGCATTTTCTTGTCCGCCGCGTCCAGTTCGGCGTTCAGCTCCCGGACCAGGCGGACGCCGGCCTCGTAATCCTTGAGGGCGGCGGACAGGGCCATGCCCCCCTCCTCCATCCGGGTCACCAGGGTTTCCAGCTGCTCCAGCCGGTCTTCAAAGCTCTTCGTCTTTGCCGCCAAAGGGATCCCCCTCTTCCTTGCTGATGGTCCGGACGGTGACTGTGCCGTCCTCAAACAAAAGCCGCATTGCTTCCGGGGCCCGGGCGGCGGATGTAACCGGCGTCCCGTCCTCGGACAGGGCGATCACATACCCGCGCCGGAGGGCGCCCTTGGGGCCCAGGGCCGTCAGGGCGCTTTCCCTGACCCGGAGCAGAGCCCGCTTTTCTTCGAGTATTTCCCGCATTTTCTGATTGAGCCGCAGCAGATATTCCGCGACCAGGGCCCTCTGCCCCTTGAGCCGCGCCCCGGGATGGGCCAGCGCCATCCGCTTTTCCAGGGCGGCAATCTGCCCGGTTTTGAGCAGCACCGTCTCGTGGGCGCTCCGATACAGGCGGGAAAGCAGGCCCTCCACCGCGTTTTCCAGGGTGGCCCGGTCCTGCACCGCCAGCTCGGCCGCGACGCTGGGCGTCGCCGCCCGGACGTCCGCCGCAAAATCGGCCAGGGTAAAATCCGTCTCATGGCCGACGGCCGAAATCACCGGGACGGGACAGGCGGCCACGGCCCGGACGACGGCTTCCTCGTTAAAGGCCCAGAGGTCCTCCAGCGAGCCGCCTCCGCGGCCGATGATGATCACATCCACCCCGGGCACCTGGGAAAGCTCCTGGATGCCGGCCGCCACGTCGGCTGCCGCTCCCTCCCCCTGCACCAGGGCCGGGCGAAGAACCAGCTGGACGGACGGATTGCGCCGCCGGGCCACCTGGGCGATGTCGTGGATGACCGCGCCGGTCCTGCTCGTGACCACCCCGACCATCCGGGGCAGCAGGGGCAGGGGGCGCTTTTTCCCTTCGTCAAACAGGCCCTCCTGGGCCAGGCGTTTTTTCAGCTGCTCCAGCTTTACGTACAGCGCGCCCAGGCCGTCCTGGGTCATCTCCCGGGCGTAAAACTGGTAGCTGCCCGCGGCGGTATAGAGGGATACGCTGCCCCGCAGCGTCACCCGGCTGCCGTCCGCCGGAGAAAAGGAAAGGCTCAGCGCGTCCTGCCTGAACATCACGCACTGGATGCGCGACTGATCGTCCTTTAAGGAAAAGTAGAGGTGGCCGGACACGTGCCGCTTGAAATTGCTGATTTCGCCCTTGAGCAGAACGTCCCGCAGCATCGGGTCCCCCGCCAGAGAGCGGCGGACGTACTCGTTGAGGTCCGTGACCGTCAGCGTCCAGCTCATGCCTTGCCGGCCCGGGCAGTGGCCAGGGTCACTACGTTGTCCATCAGCATGGCGACCGTCATCAGGCCGACCCCACCGGGCACCGGGCTGATCCAGCCGGCGACCGGCTCTACGGAATCAAAGTCCACGTCGCCGGAGAGGACGCCGTTGATCCGGTTGATGCCGACGTCCACCACGGCCGCACCGGGCTTCACCATGTCCCCGGTGATCAGGCCGGGCTTGCCGACGGCCACCACCAGGACGTCCGCCTGTTTCGTGACCTCTTTCAGATCCTCGGTGTGGGAATGGCAGATGGTGACGGTGGCGTTTTCATTCAGCAGCATCATGGCCACGGGCTTCCCGACGATGTTGCTGCGGCCGACGACGACGGCCTTCTTTCCGTCCAGCTCCACCCCGGCCAGACGCAGCATCCTGAGCACGCCCTTGGGGGTGCAGGGAAGGGTCCCGCTCTGGCCCAGCATCAGGCGGCCGGCATTCAGGACGTGGAAGCCGTCCGCGTCCTTTTCCGGCAGGATGCAGGCCAGGGCCCGCTTTTCATCCAGGCCCCGCGGCAGGGGAAGCTGTACGAGGATCCCGTCAATCTTCGGGTCGTCGTTAAGCTCCCGGATGGTCTTTTCCAGTTCCGCCTGGCTGACGTCGGCGGGGAGAATGATGGTGCGGGAGTAGATGCCCGTCTTTTCGCAGGCCTTGCCCTTGTTGCGGACATAGGTCTGGCTGGCGGGATCGTCCCCCGCCAGGATGACGGCCAGGCCGGGCGTCACGCCCGACTTTTTCAGGGCCTTCACCTTTTCCGTCACTTCCGCGAGCGCTTCTTCCGAATAAATCCTACCGTCCAGCAGCTGTGCCATGTTCAATCATCCTTTCCAGTCCGATGTGGGCGACGCCCACGGCGTTGTCTCCCGAAAGCTCCGGTTTGCCGAAGTAAAGCGAAAGCGGCAGCCGCCGCCTGAGCACCCGTTGAAGCAGCATTTCGCGCAGCCGGGCGGAGCTCATGACCCCGCCGAAGAGCAGGGCGTTTGACACGCCCGTTTGTTCCCCCGCGTTCTTTAGCAGCCGGAGCACCGTCCGGCAGAGAACGTCGTAGGTTTCCGCGGCGATCTGCCCGGGGGGAAGCTGTCCTTCTTCAATCAGCCGCAGCAGCTTGGTTTCCGCCCCGGATAAATGGCAGCCCTCCGCGCAGATGGACACCGGGACGATCCCCTGGGCGGTATATCCTTCCGCCAGCTTTTCCAGGGCCGGGCCCGCCGGGAAGGGAAGCCCCAACCGGACGCCGACCCTGTCCACCAGCTGACCCGCGTGCAGGTCCAGAGAAGAAGAGATCCGCCGGATCTCCCCGTCCCTCACGAGCAGGACGTCTGTCGTCCCGCCGGAACAGTGAAGGGCCAGGAAGTCTCCCTCAGGCAGGCCGGTTTCCACCCGGGCCGCCCTCAGATGGCCGCGCTGGTGCGTGGTGGTAAAAAACGGCACCCGCAGGGCGGCCGCCAGGGCCCTTCCGTACCCGGCACCCACCAGGAACACCGGCATGTAGGAATCCTCCCCGTCCAAAGGAGCGGTGGACGCGCAGACCGCGCCGATGGGCTCTTTGGTCTTCGCCAGCAGCTGCTCGACCATTTCCGGCAGCTGCCTTACATGGGCGAACACGCCCTCGCTCTGGCGAAGGCCCCGGTCGCCCAGCTGAACCGGCAGAAGTTTTCGGCAGGACGCCCAATTCCCTCCTTCCCCGGCGAATGCCGCGGAGGTGGTATAGCAGCTGGTATCCAGCCCCAGGACGATCATGCCTGCCCCGCGCGGGACAGGGCGCCCAGCACCCCGTTGACGAAGGCGCCGCTGCGGTCGGTTGAATACCGCTTGGCCATTTCGACCGCCTCGTTGATCACCACCGTCTCGGGCACGTCTTTGATAAAGAGAAGCTCGTAAAACGCCAGGCGCAGAATGGCCAGGTCCACCTTCGCGATTCGCTCCAGGGACCAGTCCTTGAGGTAGGCGGAAATCTTTTCATCCAGCTCCGAAGCATGGGCGGAAACGCCCTCCACCAGGGTGCGGATGAAAGCCCGGTCCTCCTCGTAAGCGGGATCCAAAGCGGGTGCTTCTTCCTCCGCCGGGGCATCCTGGACCGGCCGCTCCTCCTCCGGGGCTTCTTCCTCCCCGGCCAACCCGGGGCCGGCCGGCGCAAAGCCGATCAGACCGCGCAGCGTTTCCTCCCCGCCGTCGCCGCCTTCCATCTGTTCGTAGATCAACTGCATCGCGGCGACTCTCGCCTGTTTACGGGCCATAACTGTCTCCTTGTGTTCCTATAAAATGATAAGGTTCCATTTCTCTTTGATCAGCACGATACGGGTACAGGCTTTCCCCGTACCCGCATCCAGCATTATTCGATTGTGCCGTCCGGCCTTCCTCAGCTTTTCCCATCCAGAAGGTCGGCGGCGGCGTCCTGCGCGGCGTCGGCGGCTTTCTTTACGCCTTCCTCCGCTGCGTCCGCGGTCTCCTGGGCCGCGTCAGAAATGGCTTCGGCTTTTTCCTGAACGAAGTCTTCGGCCTTCTCCGCCGCATCCTGAACGGCGTCCTGCGCGTCGGAAACGGCTTCCTGGGCCTGGTCGCCCAGGCTTTCAACGGTATACGCGGCCTTTTCGGCGGCGCCGGTCACCGCTTCCGCAGCTTCCTGCGCCACGTCCTCGGCCTTTTCCGCAACGTCCTCCGCCTTTTCCTGAAGCTCGGCGGCGGCTTCCTGAACGGCTTCCGCCGGTTCTTCGTCAAAGTCCTCGTTGTTCACGGTGCGGCGCACCTTTTCGGCCAGCTGCTGGTTCCGCGCGGCCTGCTGGGCGCGGGCCGGGAACAGCTTGTTGGACACGTCCGCCATCATTTCGCGCTTGTTGGTCACCCCGCCGATGAACATGCCCAGCAGCAGCAGCAGGGCCAGCAGCAGCGTCCGCCAGAAGCCGATGGTGAAAAATCCGATGCCGATCAGCAGCGCAACGCCCATGCACAAGAGCATGCATTCCATGGTGCCGACCTGAAGATATTTCCTTACTCGCTTATCAGACATTGTCAAACCCTCCTGTTCTGTCCGGAACGGTTACGCCTCGGCTTCGCCGGGCTTTTTCGCCAGCTCTTCCTCCAGCTGGTCGGAAACCTCCTGCGCTTCATCTAAAACGGCGTCGGCCGCCTGGGCGGCTTCTTCCGCCGCTTCCTGCTGAACCTCGGCGGCCTGCTCCTGAAGCGTTTCCTCCGCCGTTTGCTCCTCTGCCGCCGGCTGCTCCTGCTTCTCTTCCGCGGGGGCCGGGGCTTCCTCTTCAAAAATCAGTTCGTGGGCGGCCTTCTGCTCCTGCTTTTCGGCGATCTCCCCGCTTACGTCATAGGGGGATTTGCGCTGCATGGGGGCGTCGGTATCCGCCAGGTCCACGTTGACCGTCTTCACGTTCACACCGGAAGACACGGTCAGGTACTGCCGGATCTGCTTTTGCATGGACTCGGTCGCCAGGGGGATGGAAATGTTGTCCGGCACCGTGCCCTTGAGGTCCACCACCACGCCGTCCCTGTAGTTCTTGACGCGGAGGCTGCTCATATTGAACTCCTCATGCGTATCGGTGCACTTGCGGACCAGGTTCTCGATGGCCTTGATGGAGATGCGGATTTCGCCGCTGTCGTTCTGCTGGATGACAAAATCCTTGCGCTTATAGCGGATGCGGCCCGGGATGCTGAACAGCAGCAGGGAGCCGATCAGCTGCAGCGCGCCCATGCCGATCACCACGATGCGGCGGATGGTCCAGTACCCCTGGGCGCCGATGTCGGCCTTTTCCGCCGTCTGGAGCTCCTGGAGGATGTCCACTGTTTCCTTGTTCAGGGCCAGGCCGTTATAGCGGATGCCGAAGTACAGCGTCACCACGCTGAACAGCAGCAGGAAAACGGCGACGATGATCAGAATCAGACGAGTGCCAAGACGAGCTTTCATTCCGTGCTCAACCTCCTTACGGCCGGAAAAGCCCTGAAACACAGGACCGTCCGGCCAATCAAATATTGATGATCCGGCGCAGCCCGCCGGACAAAAAACAAATGACAGGCGGCCTTATTCCGCCGGCGCTTCGGGCGCTTCCGCCGCCGGGGCCTCCTCAGCGGGGGCTTCCTGGGCTGGGACTTCCTGAGCGGCCGGCTCCTGCTCGGGCTGTTTTTCTACTTCCGCCTTCTTTTCTTCCTTAGCCTTATGGGCGCGGGACTTCTTGGGCTTCTGATCGGGCTCCTGCAGGGCGGGCTTCCGGGCGGATTCGATGGCCTTCTGCTCCTGATTTTCCTTTTCAAAGCTGACGCCCTGAACATGGACGTCCACCTTGACCACGTGCAGGCCGGTCATGCTCTCGATGGCCTTGCGGACGTTTTCCTGCACCTCGGCGGCCACCTTGTGGATGGGCGTGCCGTATTCGACGGTGACATACAGGTCCACCGACGCTTCCTCGCTGCCCAGCTCCACCTTGACGCCGCGGGTAATGTTGCGGTTGCGGCCGATAATATCCCCAAAGCCGCCGCTGGTCACCATCCCGGCGATCCCATCGACCTCGGTCGCGGCCACGCCGGCGATGATGGCGATAACTTCATTGGCGTATTTTATCGTTCCCCCGTTCTGCAGATCCAGATCCACGTCGACGGGCAGATTTTCTTCCTTGGACGGCATCGTTACGCACCTCCCCTTTGATATGGCAAGTATACCAAATTCGGAGCCGTTTGGCAACTGAAATCCGGAGGAATTCTCAATTTCGACAAATTCAGCCCTGATTTTTTCCGCATCCAGCAGAAAAAATCAGGGCTGAAAAAGCTTGCGGCGCTTCGCCGGTTCATCTTCTCTGCATGTCGTTGTACTTTTTCACGATCTCGCGGAGGATCTCCGGGTGCTCGAAATCCCGGAGGGAAACGACGTTGATTTCCCGCATCATGCTCAGGTTCTCGATGGACAGGACCGCCAGCTTACCCCTTTTGACCTCGCTGACACAGGCGCTCTTGGCCAGCACGGAAACCCCGAAGCCGTGGCAGATCAAATCGCGGATGGTCGCGATGCTGTCGATCTCCATGATGACGTTGAAGTCCCCGATATTGAGCCCGTTGCTTTCCAGCGCCGCCTCGAACAGGACCCGGGTGTTTGAATGAGGCAGGCGCAGGATCAGCTTTTCCGCCTTCAGCTGACTGATGGACACCATGCTCTGGGAGGCCAGACGGTGGTCGGGCGGGACGGCCAGCACCAGGCAGTCCGTGTCCAGCATGATGTAGGAAAGGGAGGGATCGTTCGTTTTCCCTTCCACGAAGGCGAAATCGAGCTCATAGTTTTTGAGGCTCTTATAGAGGTTGTCCGTGGTGAAGGTCAGGATTTTGATGTTCATATCGGGATAGCTGTTGAGACAGGCGGCCAGGGCCTCGATGATGGAACTGCTTTCCGCCGTGTGGGTAATCCCGATGGTGAGGGAGCGGATCTGCTCGCGCTCGTCCTTGAGGGCGGTTTTCAGGTTGTTGGACAGGGCGATCATCCGCCGGGCGTATTTGACCACGATTTCCCCCTCCGCCGTCAGGGTGATCCGGTTATGGGCGTGCTCGAAAATTTTGACGCCCAGGGTCTCCTCCAGCTGGCGGATGTGCTGGCTGACCGCCGGCTGGGACAGGGAAAGCTCCCGGGCCGCCTTGACATAGCTTCCGTTTTCCACGACCTTGATCAGGGAATACAGCCGATAATCAACCATGAGCTCCAACTCCTTTACTTAAATAATCATCTGTGCCGTCAGCACTCTGCCATCATTATAACCGGACGGCGCGTCTGTTTCAAGAAAGCCACCAGCATCGCGTTCGCCGCGGCGCAGCAAAGGGCGTCCGCCAAAGGGGTGGCCAGCACGATCCCGTACACGGGAAGGACCCGGTTCAGCAGAAGCATCAGCGGAATATCCACGATCCCCTTGCGCAGAATGGCCAGGAGGAAGGATTTTTTCCCGTGCCCGGTCGCTTGGAAAAAGGAAATGATCGTGTACGCGCTGGCCGAAAAGGGCCCGCCGATGCACAGGATCCGAAGGAATTCGGTTCCGTACCGAAGGGAATCCGAATCCGTGCGGATGAACAGGCCGATCATCCGATTGGCCAGGGCGAGGTTCAGCCCCATGCAGACCGCGGCCGCGCAGACGGAGGCTGCGTGGGAAACCCGGAGGGACGCCCGCATCCTCTCGATATTTTTGGATGCGTAATTGTACGCGATCAGCGGAAGGGCCCCCTGGGAAATGCCCCGGACCATGCAGTGCGCCAGCATGTTGACCTTCTTGGCGACCCCGATGCCCGCCTGCATCGAAAGCCCCGCCAAGGACATGAGCTTGTCCAGCACCGCGTAGGAAACGTTTTCAAACAGCGTCATCACGCAGGCCGGAAGACCGGCGGAAAAGACAGCCGCCGGGATCCGCTGGCGGAACATCTCCATAGAAAGGCCAAAGCGCAGCAGGGAGCGCTTTCTGATCCGAAGCAGCACCAGGGAAAAATAGAGCAGGGAAAGAGCGTTGGACACGGTCGTCGCAATGGCCGCGCCCAGGGCCTCCCTGCCGGGCGGCAGGAGGACGAACATGAACAGCGGGTCCAGCGCGATGTTCAGCGCCCCGCCGATGGCGATGCCGGCGCTGGCGTGCACGGCCCGGCCTTCGGCGCGGATCAGATGGGAAAAGAGGACGCTCACGGAGGTGAGGACGCCGCCGCACACCACCGTGCAGATCAGGTAGGCCACAGCGTTTTGATGCACCTCGGGGTTCGTCCCGCCGAGCAGGTCCATGAACACGTCCCGGAACAGGTACGCCGCCAGGGAATACAGCGCCGTCACCGAAAGACAGCCCCAGAAGGCAAAGGCGGAGCTGTGTTTCGCCCGTTCGATGTCCCGGACTCCCATTGCCCGTGCGATGACGCTGGCCGCCCCCACGCCGAAGAGGTTGGAAATGGCCGACAGCACCATGAACGCCGGCATGCAGACCGTGACGGCTGCCAGCATGGCGTCGTTCCCCGTCATACCGACAAAGAACGTGTCCGCCATGTTGTACAGAACCAGGATGATCTGCCCGACGACGGTCGGGAAGGCGAGGCGGAAAACCGCGCTGAGCACGCTTTTTTCTTCAAATAATTCCCTCTCCTGTACCGGATTCATGGATTCGCCTCCCCTTGCGTCCATTCCGCACCGGCGGCAAGATGTTCAAAAACGATCAGGATCATGGTTGTCAGCGTCCAATGACCGCCGCAGCCATAAGAAAAAACAATGAACGCATATTTGAGAAAAGCCCGGCTCGGATGCTCCTCGCACAGGCAGAAGGCGGCCATACAGGCGAGCATCCCCGGAACATTCCCGAAAAACCGCCTAAAATCGGGAAGCCCGTCGGACAGCGCGCAGACGGCCGCGCATCCGCCGAACAGAACGACGTCCGCCAGAAGCATCGCTTTGAGGCCATTGGCTTTCCGGATCGCGGCGATCATATCGCCGGGCAAACACAGGGGATTCCAGCCGCAGATCTCCCGGGCGATTTCCGTCCGCCGCTTCGGAGCCCAGAAGGAGATCATATAACGGAACGTCAAATACAAACAGCGCCGCATCACGACTCCCCTTCCGGTCTCTTCTTTTTATGATACGAAAATATAGTGGATTCGAACGACAAATGCAAATCAATAATATCAATCCGTCTATAAGTTTTTATAATAGCTTTGTTCCTTTCATCAGCTGTGCCGTTAAAAAAAGCAATAAATTCGCCTTTGGCTATCAGCTTTTTTTATCGGCGGGAAAGAATTCAAAATAATGCCTTTTTTCTCCCAGATACGCCTTCTTCCGAAGGACGCGCTCTGTCAGAAGAAAAAAACAAAAAGAACGGAGCCGCCCGTGTGCAGCCCCGTTCCGGAGGAATCATTTTCAATTTTGACGCGCCCGTTCTTCCCGCCAAGGCGGATGCGTCAGCTGTTCTCCAGCCTCTCCCGCACGGCGCTTATGAAAGCGCGGCTGGAAACCGCCTTGGCTTCCCCTTCGTAGATCAGCGCCAGGTCGCCGGTCATGATGCCGCCCTCGATGGTGTCGATCACGGCCTTTTCCAGACGGCCCGCAAAGGCGGACAAATCCTTGAGCCCGTCCAGTTCCCCGCGCTTTCTCAGCGCGCCCGTCCAGGCAAAGATGGTGGCGACGGGGTTGGTGGAGGTTTCCTCCCCCTTGAGATACCGGTAATAATGCCGGGTCACGGTGCCGTGGGCGGCTTCGTATTCGTACTTGCCGTCGGGGCTGACCAGGACGCTGGTCATCATCGCCAGGGAACCAAAGGCGGTGGCCACCATGTCGCTCATGACGTCGCCGTCATAGTTTTTGCAGGCCCAGATCATGCCGCCCTTGGAGCGGATGATCCGCGCGACGGCGTCGTCGATCAGGGTATAGAAGTAGGAAATGCCGGCCTTTTCAAAGGCGGCCTTGTACTCCGCGTCGAAGATTTCCTGGAAAATGTCCTTGAAATGATGGTCGTACACCTTCGAGATGGTGTCCTTGGCGGAAAACCAGAGGTCCTGGCGGATGTCCAGGGCGTAGTTAAAGCAGGCGCGGGCGAAGGAGGAAATGGAGGAATCCAGGTTATGGATGCCCTGCAGGATGCCCGGGCCCTTGAAATCGAAAATGGTGCTGCGCTGGACGGTACCGTCCTCCCCGGTGAACACCAGCTCGGCCTTTCCCTTGCCGGGGACAGCCATTTCCACGTTGCGGTAGATGTCCCCGTAGGCGTGGCGGGCGATGGTGATCGGCTTTTCCCAGGTGCGCACGGTGGGCCTGACGCCCCGGACCAAAATGGGGGTGCGGAACACGGTGCCGTCCATCATGGCGCGGATGGTGCCGTTGGGGCTCTTCCACATCTGTTTGAGGCCGTATTCCTCGACGCGCTGGGCGTTGGGGGTGATGGTGGCGCACTTGACGGCCACGCCGTACTGCTTGGCGGCCAGGGCGCTGTCGACGGTCACCTGGTCCTCCGTCTCGTCCCGGTGCCGAAGGCCCAGGTCGAAGTACACGGTTTTCAGGTCCACATACGGGGTCAGAAGGGTTTCCTTAATATCCGCCCAGAGGACACGGGTCATCTCGTCGCCGTCCATCTCCACCAGGGGGGTTGTCATCCGAAGCTTGTCCATAAGCGCGTCTCCCTTTCTTGTATACGTGTATACGATATGTATTGTAACATAGAATCCGCGCGTTGCAAGAGCGCTGCTGTTTTTTTACGGTATAAAAAGGAATCCCCCGCCGGCGGGAGCAAACTTTATTTTCCGCCCGTCCTTGTTTTTTTGTCTTTTTTGCTTATAATAGAGATGAAAAAGAACATCACGGCCGGCGCGGCGTCCTCAGCCGGTCCGCGGCTTTTAAAAAACAAATACGACAATCTTAGGGCAGGAGGCAGACAGGATGATCGAATTCGGCACCGGCGGCTGGCGCGCCGTGATCGGCGACGGCTTTATCAAGGAAAACATTCAGCGCATCGCGGCCGCCCTCGCCCGCAGAATGAAGCGGGAGGGCTGCGCCGAGGCTGGCCTGTGCGTAGGCTACGACCGGCGCTTTCTGAGCCGGGAGGCCTGCATCTGGTTCGCCGAGGTCCTGGCGGGCGAGGGAACATTGGTCCGCTTCGTCAACCTGAGCTGCCCCACCCCGCAGATCATGTTCACCGTCAAGCACCTGGACCTCCCCTACGGGGCCATGGTGACGGCCAGCCACAACCCCGCCATTTACAACGGCATCAAGCTGTTTACCCGCGGTGGGCGGGACGCCACAGAGCTCGTCACCGTTCCCATCCAGGAGGAGGCGAACGCCGTCGCCCTTTCCGACATCCGCGTCACGCCCTTTGAAGAGGCCCTGAAAAGCGGGGCCATCCAGTTTATCGACCCGCGGGACGCCTACCTCGATTCCATCCTGGCCCAGATCGACACCGACGCCATCCGCCGCAGGCGGCTCCGCGTGGTACTGGACCCCATGTACGGCGTCAGCCTGACGGGGCTGATGACCATCCTGTACACCGCCCGCTGCGACGTGGACGTGATCAACGATCGGCACGACGCCTTCTTCGGCCGCCACCTGCCGGCCCCCACCCCGGAAACCCTGGCCGACCTCCAGCAGGCCGTCCGCGCCCACAACGCCTGCGTCGGCATCGCCACGGACGGAGACGCCGACCGCCTGGGCATCATCGACGAAGAGGGTAATTACGTTTCCGCCAACGAGATCCTGGCGGTGTTGTACGATTACCTGCTCAAATACAAAGGCTGGCGCGGGCCGGCGGTGCGCAACCTGGCCACCACCCATCTGCTGGACCGGGTGGCGGAGGCTTACGGGGAAAAGTGCTACGAGGTTCCGGTGGGCTTTAAGCACATTTCTTCCGGGATGGAGGAGCACAACGCCCTGATCGGCGGCGAATCCTCCGGGGGACTGACGGTGCGCGGCCACATTTCCGGCAAGGACGGCCTGTACGCGGCCAGCCTGCTGGTGGAAATGCTCTCCGTGACCGGCAAGACCATGAGCGGGCTGATCCGGGACCTGTACGACCGCTTCGGCGAAATGCACACCGCCGAGTTCGACTGGGCGCTGACCCCGGAAAACAAGGCGCGAATCCAGAAAAAGGTGATGGAAGAGCGCCAGCTCCCCGTCTTCCGCCATCCGATCCAGCGGGTCAATTATATGGACGGCTGCAAGGTGTATTTTGAAAACGCCTGGGTCATCCTCCGGTTTTCGGGCACGGAGCCCCGGGTGCGGATCTTCGCCGAGGACGATACCATCCACCACGCCAAGACCCTGGTGGGCACGATGGCCGATTTCGTCGGCCTGCCCTTCGACGCGTAAAGCGGAACCCCATCCGGAAACATTGAAAAAACAATCCTGTACCTTGACAGAAACTGCAGGATATGGTAAAGTATTTCCCGTAAACCTGAGATGGAGAAGAGTAGCGTCTTTGACGGCACGGCAAAGGGAACCGCTGACAGTGAGACGGCGGTCCGGGCGGAGGATGTGAATGGGCTCCGGAGGGCGCTCCGAAAGGGCAATGGCCCCGTAGGCGGCGACGGGTCACCGCACCCGTTATCATCGCGGCGCATATCACAGGTATGCGGATGAGCGTGCCGGATGGGTAACCGCCGGCAAAGCTGAGTGGCAACACGGTTTTTCCGCCTCAGCACACGAGAGGGTGTGCTGAGGCGTTTTCGTGTCATCCCCCGCTTCCGTACCGGCCGGGCGAAAGCGGGGGGCCGCAGCGGATCCGCATGGTTCCAGACAAATGACGAAATGCTGAAAGGAAGGTATCAAACATGAAAAAGATCATCGCCCTGACCCTGACGGTCATGATGCTCCTGTCTGTCTCCGCCCTTTCCCTGGCCGAACAGAAGACCTCTTTCAAAATCGGCATCTGCAACTTTGTGGACGACGCGTCCCTCAACCAGATCATCGCCAGCATCCGCCAGCGGCTGACCGAGGCGGAAACCGAGCGGAACCTTTCCTTTGAAATCCTGGAGGACAACTGCAACCTGGACGGCTCCGTGATGCAGCAGATCATCTCCAACTTCATCGCCAGCGACGTGGACCTGATGGTCGCCATCGCCACCCCCGTGGCCATGACCATGCAGGGCATGACGGAAGACAGCCAGATCCCCGTGATCTTCGCCGCCGTGTCCGACCCGCTGGGGGCCGGCCTGGTCGATTCCCTGGAAGCGCCCGGCCACAACATCACCGGCACCTCCGATTATCTGGACACCCAGGCCGTGCTCAACCTGATCTTTGCCGCCAATCCGGACGCGAAGAACATCGCCCTGCTCTATAACCCTGCCGAGGACGCCTCCACCGCCCCCATCACCCAGGCCAAGGAACTGCTGGCACAAAAGGGCGTCAACGTCAAGGAATACTCCGGCAGCAACATTCCCGAGGTCATTCTGGCCGCGGACGCCATCGTCGCCGACGGGATGGACGCCGTCTTTACCCCCACCGACAACACGATCATGGCCGCCGAGCTCTCCATCTACGAGACCTTCGCCCAGGCCAAAATCCCCCACTACACCGGGGCTGATTCCTTCGCGCTGAACGGGGCCTTCCTGGGCTACGGCGTGGACTACGCGAACCTGGGCCGCGAAACCGCCAACCTCATCCTGAGCGTCCTGGCGGATGGCAAGGACATTTCCCAGGTGCCCGTCATGACCTTCGACAACGGCACCGCCACCATCAACACCGAAACCGCCGCGGCCATCGGCCTGGACTTTGACCAGCTGACCGAAACCTTCGCCCCCTACTGCACCAAAATCCAGTCCATCACCACCGCCGAATCCTTTGATGACCTTGCCAAGTAACGGCTCCCGCGCTGAGCGGCCGGCTCCCCCGGCCGCTCAGCCACGTCCTCAAATGCGTAATGCGTCATGCGTAATGTATATTTTCCAATGCTCAATGCAAAGCCTCTCTCACCGCAAAAAATTACGCATTACGCATTAAGAATTACGAATTTATAAAGCAACGCACAATCTATCTTCCCTAATGCCTATTGCCTACTGCCTAATCCCTAATCCCTAATCCCTATTCCCTAATCCCCAATCCCCTAACTACCACTGTCTTTCGGAGCTAAAACACCATGGGAATGGACAAAATCCTGGCGCTGGGACAAACGGCGCTGGAGCTGGGGCTCGTCAACGCCCTGACGGTACTGGCCCTGTTTCTGAGCTACACGATGCTGAACGTCTGCGACCTGTCCACGGACGGGTGCTTTACCTTAGGCGCGGCGGTCGGGGCCCTGGTGGCCCTGGCGGGCTATCCCTGGCTGTCCCTGCCGGTGGCGATGCTGGCGGGGATGGCCTCCGGCTTCGTGACGGCCACGCTGCAGATGCGCATGGGCGTCCAGAGCCTGCTGGCGGGCATCGTGGTCAACACGGCCCTGTATTCAGTCAACATGGCGATGACCGGCAACAAGGCGACCCTGAGCATGAACAAGACCGAGACCGTCTTCACGATGATGAAGGACGCGCTTGCGGGCACGGCGCTTTCCGCCCAGTACAAGCTGATCGTGCTGATCGTCGCCGTGGCCCTGGCCGGCTTATTTTTGTGCATGTTCCTGCGCACCAAGCTGGGCCTGGCCATCCGGGCCACCGGCAGCAACGCGGACATGGTCCGTTCCTCGTCGATCAATCCGGTGTTTACCACCACCGTGGGCCTGTGCGTCTCCAACTCCCTGACGGCCCTGTCCGGCTGCCTGATGGCACAGCAGCAGAAGAGCTTTGACATTAACATGGGCTCCGGCATGGTGACGGTGGCCCTGGCCTCCCTGTTGATCGGCGGGGTCATCGTCGCTTCCAGGAAGCGCATTCCCCTGCGCGTGCTGGGCGCGGTGCTGGGCGCCTTCCTCTTCCGCGTGGTCTACGCCCTGGCCCTGAGGCTGGATATGCCCGCCTTCATGCTGAAGGCCATCTCCTCCCTGATCGTCGTGCTGGCGATCTCCGGACCCTACCTGCGCAAGCAGCTGCCCTTGGTCTTCCGCCGCTGGAAGGCCGGCCGGGAAGGGGGGCGGGCCTGATGCTGAAAATGACCCACGTCTCCAAGACCTTCCACCCCGGCACGCCGGACGCGAAAACCGCCCTGGACGACGTCAATCTGCACATCCTGCCGGGCGATTTCGTCAGCATCATCGGGGCCAACGGGGCGGGCAAGTCCACCCTTTTTAACGCCATCTGCGGCTCCTTCATGGTCGATACCGGAACCATCCTCCTGGACGGCACCAACATCACCATGACGCCGGACCACCGGCGGGCCAAGGTGATCGGCCGGCTCTTTCAGGACCCGATGCGCGGCAGCGCGCCGGACATGAGCATCGAGGAAAACCTGGCCCTGGCCTCTGGCATGGGCGGCTGGCTCAGCCACGTGTCCGCGGCGGACCGCCGGGCCTTCCGGGACAGGCTGTCCCTGCTCGGCATGGGCCTGGAGGACCGGATGCGCCAGCCCGTCGGCCTGCTGTCCGGCGGCCAGCGCCAGGCGCTGACGCTGCTGATGGCCACCTACCATATTCCAAAGCTCCTCCTGCTGGACGAGCATACCGCCGCCCTGGACCCGGGCACGGCCGAAAAGGTACTCAAGCTGACGGACGACATCGTCCGCGAAAACCACATCACCTGCCTGATGATCACCCACAACATGCAAAGCGCCCTGGACCTGGGCAACCGCACGCTGATGATGCACCAGGGCCGGGTCATCTACGACGTCACCGGCGAAGAACGTTCCCGCCTCACCATCCGCGACCTGACCGACAAATTCCGCGAAGAAAGCGGCAAAGCTTTGGACAACGACAGGATGCTGCTGATGGGGCAGGAGTGACAAAATATACAAAAACGGGTTGCCGCAGAAGCATTTCGCTTCTGCGGCAACCCATTTTTTTATTGCTTGATCAGACATAGATCTTCAGGCGCTGACCGACGACGATCAGGTCGGGGTTGGGGATGTTGTTCCAACGGACCAGATCGTCGATGCTGACGCCGTAGATGCGGGCGATTTTGCCCAGGGTGTCGCCCTTTTGGACGGTGTAGACGATGTACTGCCTGGCGGCTCCGCCGGCGGCCTGCTCCAGTTCATTGGCCTGGACTTCCTTCATGTTATCACTCATGGTTCTCTGCCCCTTTCGTGTTGATCTAAGTTCTGTCGTTTCACTGTTTTACCGGACGTAGATCCTGAGCTTCTGGCCGACCAGAATCAGGCGGGGATTGGGGATGTTGTTCCAGCGCACCAGGTCGTTCACGGTCACGTGATAATGCTTGCCGATCCTGCTCAGGCTGTCGCCCTTGACGACGGTGTAGACGATCCAGTGTCCGCCGGCAGCGCCGCCCGCGACCTCATCCAGTTCTTCGGGGTTGACTTCCTGCATGTTGTTCTTCATTTCTTCGCTCATGATTTTTTCCTCCTTACGCACTATCGGCGTGATCATCTTTCGTTAGCGGAGCGCTCTGTTTCGCGCTCTCATAGGTTGATACGTTCGTTTTTTCCGCCTGGCAGTTATTTTTCAAAATTTTTTCTGCAAGGCTTTTCGTTCATGGTTCTATCTCGAGGTCCGGCCTTTTTCCGGACGGACCGGGGGATCGCTTCATGCCGGCCGGTTTGACGGTCAGCACTTGCCGCAGTCGTTCTTCTTCATGGTCTCGGGCGTGCCCGCGGCGGCGACGAACATCATCTCGTTCAGATCCAGCTCCCGGACCGCGTAACGGGTGTGAACGTTGTCGATCACCTGCTGCAGCGCCCTGCTGCCCTCGAACTTCTGATAATCAAACAGTCTTCTTAAAGACTTTTCCATGACTGGTTCCTCCCTTCAAAGTGGCTTACACACATTGATACGGAGCTCATGGAGGAGGTGGCAGTTGTACTACAAATTTTTATTTTTATTTATCTTACAACATTTGGCCGGTTTTGTAAAGATGTGTTTTTTTGCCGGAAGCTTTTCCTTTCCTTCATTTTATGATACAATGCTTCCCGGGGCTTTGGCCCGATGAATATTGAACCTATTATATCTTCCAAGGAGGAACGATCAAAATGAGAAATAATTTCGGCGGCTTTCCCGGCGGCAACATGCAGCAGCTGATGCGCCAGGCCCAGAAGATGCAGGAAAAACTGACCCAGGCCCAGGAAGAACTGGACGGCCGCGAATATGAAGCCAGCGCGGGCGGCGGGGCTGTCAGCTGCAAGGTATCCGGCAAAAGGGAGCTGCTGAGCCTGACCATCAAGCCCGAAGTGGTGGATCCCGACGACGTCGAGATGCTGCAGGACCTGGTCATGGCCGCCGTCAACGAAGCCCTCCGTCTGGGCGAAAAGACCAGGGAAGACACCATGAACGCCATGACGCCCGCCGGCATGGGCGGCCTGTTCTGATATGACCGGCCAGATCGAGCCGATCCAGCGGATGGCGGCCCAGCTGGCCCGCCTGCCCGGCATCGGCCAGAAAACTGCCCAGCGGCTCGCCTACCACATCGTTTCCCTGCCCGAAGAGCAGGTGCGGGAGCTTTCCGCCGCCATCTGGCAGGGAAAGAAAGCCGTGCGCTTCTGCCGGGTCTGCGGGAACTACACGGAAGGGGAGCTTTGCCCCATCTGCGAAAACGAGGAGCGGCACAACGGGCAGATCTGCGTCGTGCGGGACCCGCGGGACGTGGCCGCCCTGGAGCGGATGCAGGATTACCGGGGCGTGTACCACGTGCTGGGCGGAACCCTTTCCCCCATGAACGGGGTCGGGCCCAACGACATCCGCATCCGGGAGCTGCTGGCCCGCCTGTCCTCCGAGCAGGTGGACGAGGTGATCCTCGCCACCAACCCGGACATTGAGGGCGAGGCGACCGCTACCTACATCGCCCGGCTGATCAAGCCCCTGGGCGTCCGGGTGACCCGGATCGCTCACGGCGTGCCCGTGGGCAGCGACCTGGAGTACGCCGACGAGGTCACGCTTTCCAAGGCACTGGAAGGAAGAAGAGAGGTATAAACCTGGCTCACGCAGGCGCGAGGCTGTTGGCGGGGG
>OCVV011358587.1_pt1 | contig 97944 bp, 84 predicted proteins | sample 1539721 | NCBI WGS metagenome assembly OCVV01 (sample SAMN02144230, study PRJEB22623) | gut metagenome | biome: sheep rumen | host: Ovis aries | place: New Zealand
CAGCTGGGCTGGATGATTACGCTTAAAATCATTGATGATAAGGAAGCCGAAATGGAACTTATCAGCGATGATTATGTTTCTGTGATTCCGGGCGAACTGCAGTGGAGAAACTGGTCTGCTGACAGTGAAGGAATGACTGGAGACGCGCTTAAGGATTTTGTTGATAATAAGCTTTTCCCAGGCTTGCAGAATCTTGATGTTTCTACCGGCAACAAACGTGCTGTTTTGATTCGTGATATTTTTGCGGGCACAAACAACTACATGAAAAACGGAACTATAATCCGCCAGGTTGTGAACAAGCTTAATGAGATTGATTTTAATGCCAGCGAAGACCGCCATATGTTCGGCGATATTTACGAAGGTCTTTTGCGCGACTTACAGAGTGCTGGTAACTACGGTGAGTTTTATACTCCGCGCGCTGTTACAGAAATTATGACCGAAATTATTAATCCGCGTCTTGGTGAAAAGGTGCTGGACCCGGCTTGTGGTACCGGCGGCTTTTTGACGAGTGCTATTGAAAATATCAGAAAGCAGGATGTTCATTCTGTTGAAGATTTGAAGGTGCTTGAAGAAACAATTCGCGGTCAGGAGCTTAAACCGCTTCCTTTTATGCTTTGTGTTACAAACCTTATTCTGCATGATATTGAAGTTCCGAATGTGATGAATATGGACAGCCTGAACCGCGAGTATACAAGCATAGGCGCAAAAGAACGTGTTGATGTAATTCTTGCTAATCCACCTTTTGGTGCCAGCGTTTCCGATGGTGTTGAAACAAATTATCCTGCTGCATTCAGGACTACAGAAAGCGCTGATTTATTCTTGCTTTTGATGATTCGATATTTGCGTGATGGTGGCCGAGCAGCGATTGTTTTGCCTGATGGCTCGTTGACCGGCGACGGTGTAAAACAGAGAATCCGCGAAGAGTTTTTGACACAATGTAATGTGCATACAATTGTTCGTTTGCCGAACTCTGTTTTCCAACCTTATGCCAGTGTTGCTACGAATCTCCTGTTTTTTACAAAAGGCGAGCCTACTAAAGAAATCTGGTACTGGGAACACAAGCTTCCAGAAGGTCAGAAATCTTATTCAAAAACAAAGCCTATTCAAAAGAGCGAGTTTGCTTCTCTTCTTGCCTGGTGGAACAATCGCGCAGAAGGCGAACAGGCTTGGAAAGTTCCTGTAGAAAAGATTGCCGAAAGCGGCTGGAATCTTGATATTAAGAATCCGTTTGTGAAGGAAGAGCAAGTTACTCATACTACTGCGGAACTGCTAGATATGCTTGGCGCGTCGTTTAAGAAGAGCGAGAAGTTAATCGATGAATTGAAGGAAGAAATTAAGTAGTTTCCTTATTACGCGGCGGTGGTTCCCAATACTCTTGACCAACTGCGCTAATTTATGATAAAATCAAACTCTAGCATTACACGCTTATAAATTTTTTCAATATAGGAGATCCTCTATGTCAGGACACAGTAAATGGGCGACAATCAAACACGCCAAGGGAATCGCGGACGCCAAGCGCGGAAAGCTTTTCACAAAGTTCATTAAGGAAATTTCAATCGCGGCTCGCATGGGCGGCGGCGACCCCGACTCTAACCCCCGCTTGCGCACGGCCATCCTTAAGGCCCGCGCCTCAAACATGCCCAAGGACAACATTGAGCGCGCCATCAAGAAGGGAACTGGCGAAGACGGCGGATCTAACTACGAAGAAATGGTATACGAAGGATACGCTCCGGGCGGAGTCGCCGTTTTGGTCGAAGTTTTGACCGACAACAAGAACCGCGCTGCCGCCGACGTTCGCAACATTTTCAACAAGAACGGCGGAAACCTCGGAACAACAGGCTCCGTAAGCCGCATGTTCAGCCGCAAGGGAACAATCACATACGACGCCGAAAAAGTAAGCGAAGACGAAGTCATGGAAGTCGCGCTTGACGCTGGCGCCGACGACGTTGAGAACGAGGACGGAATCATCACTGTAACGACTTCTCAGGAAGCCTTTGCCGGCGTTATGGAAGCCTTGCAGGCCAAGGGCTTTGAGTCCCTTTCCGGTGAAGTCGGAATGGTTCCCGAAGCCTACCAGCCCGTAGACAAGGACACAGCCGCCAAAGTCCAGAAGATGATCGACAAGCTTGAGGACAACGACGACGTTCAGAATGTCTACACAACGGTGGAATATCCTGAAGACTTCGTTCCCGAAGAGTAATAAGTTGCCCGCATCGCGCTCAACTTGCAAAACGCGCCGCGTTCTGGGAATAGACCCCGGCTTGGCTAACACCGGCTGGGGAATAATCGACTGGAACGGCGCTAGATTCACGCTGGTAAAATACGGCGTGATAGAAACGGCCGCGTCCGAAATTCACGGAACGCGGCTTTTGCATATCTACAACCGCCTTAACGCGATAATCCAAGAATACAAGCCCGCCGAAGCGGCCATGGAAACCCTTTACTTTGCAAAAAACCAAACTAGCGCCATGTCGGTTGCCGAAGCCCGCGGCGTGGTCACTTTATGCCTGGCCCAAAACTGCGTTCCCCTTGGAGAATACAAGCCCAACCAAATAAAGCAGGCCGTCACCGGAAGCGGCGCCGCCGACAAGGAGCTGGTCGAGCGCTACGTGCAGCTTTTGCTAGGCCTTGCGACGCCTCCCAAGCCCGACCACGCCGCCGACGCTCTTGCCGGCGCGATCACGCACATAAACACTTCAACGCCCGGCCTCAATTAGCCCTGCGAGCGGAGGACGGGGGAGCCTAAGTTTTTTTTTTTACGCGTTTCTTTCATCTGCCAAGCGCCTTTTTTTCATCTTGCTTTTTGTTCATTTTTCTGGTATTATGCTATATTATGTTCAACAGTTTAAAAGGCGTGATTACCTATAAGGCGCACAACACGGTTCACCTTGACGTGAACGGCTGGGAATGGGATTTGTACGTTCCCGCAAGCGCGATTGAAGAATTGGGCGACATCGGCTCTACGGCTAGAATCTTCACTTGGATGTACGTCCGCGAAGACATGATGAAAATGTTCGGCTTTGCCACGGAAGAGGAGAGGAACGTTTTCCTTGACCTTCTTAAAGTCGAAGGCGTCGGAGCCAAGGGCGCGATAAAAATCCTCAGCAACATCAGCATCTCAAAATTTGTCGAGGCGCTTGACGGCGGAAACACCGAAGCGCTTGAGGCGGTTTCGGGCATCGGAAAAAAGACCGCGGCCAAAATCATGCTCACGCTAAAAGGAAAGCTCACTCTGGAGGATTCCACAAAGTCTGCCCACCACACGGACCAGGCGGAATTCCAGGACGTAATAAATTCATTGGTCGACATGGGCTACGACAAGCGCGACGTTACCGAAGTCGTTGACAGAATCACCGAGCAGTTGATGGAGAATTCCGAGTTCACTTCAAAGTCGCATTCCGGCAAGGAAGAAATGATTTTCCGCCAGGCGCTTGTCGATTTGGCTTAAGGCGTTTGGAACTGTATGAGCGACGAATACCAGGATATTGTCCGCGCCGGGATTCCCTTGGCCGACGACGCGCAGGAAGGAAGCCTGCGCCCGCAGCTTTTAAATGAGTTTTTGGGCCAAGAAGAAATCAAGAAAAACCTTTCCGTATTTATCCAAGCCGCCCGCGACAGGGAAGAGGCGCTGGACCATCTTTTTTTGATCGGCCCTCCGGGTTTGGGAAAGACGACGCTTGCGCAAATCACCGCGCATGAATTGGGCGCCGACTTTAAGGTGACAAGCGCTCCCGCTTTGGACAAGCCAAAGGATTTGGCGGGCATTCTTTCTACAATCACGCCGCGCACGGTTTTCTTCATCGACGAAATCCACCGCCTAAAGCCCGCCATCGAGGAAATGCTTTACATCGCGATGGAAGACTTTGAGCTGGACTGGGTAATCGGTCAAGGCGCGGCTGCGCGCACGGTTCGCATTCCGATTCCAAAGTTCACGCTTGTGGGAGCGACTACAAAGGCGGGCATGGTTTCAAGCCCCCTTATAAGCCGCTTTGGAATCGTCCAGCGCTTTAACTATTATTCTCCTAAAGAGCTTTCTGACATCGTAAAAAGGTCAGCCAACATTTTAAATGTTAAGATAAACGACGACGCGGCGCTTTTGCTTGCAAAATGCTCGCGCGGAACTCCCCGCGTGGCCAACCGCGTCTTGCGCCGCATGCGGGACTTTGCCCAGATTGAGGGAAGCGGAGTCATCACGCTGGAAATCGCGCAGAGCGGCCTTAAGCGGCTTGGAATCGACGACTTGGGCTTGGAAAAATACGACCGCGAGATTTTGCTTTCAATCATAAACAATTTTGGCGGAGGCCCCGTCGGAGCGGAAACGCTTGCCATAAGCATAGGCGAAAGCCAAGACACTTTGGAAGACTACTACGAGCCGTACTTGATTCAATGCGGCTTGATTCAACGAACGCCCAGGGGCCGCGTCGTCACCGAGCGCGCCTACAAGCAGCTTGGCCTTGAAATCAAGGAGCGCTTGGAAAAGGGCGGCCAAGGAACTTTGTTTTGAAACGAACTGACTTTTACTTTGACCTTCCGGCGGAACTTATCGCGCAGAGGCCTAGCGCCGTCCGCGGCCAGGACCGCCTTATGCTTTTGGGGCGTACTAGCGGCGCGGTCGCCCACCACAAAATGGACGACCTTCCGGGCCTTGTCGACGACGGAACTTTGATGGTCTTTAACAACAGCCGCGTGCGCCGCGCCCGCCTTTTTGGCGTAAAGGAAACGACAGGCCGCGAGGTTGAGTTCATGTTCCTTAACCAGGCGGCCTTTGGCGAAGGCTGTGTTTGGAACACGATGGTAAAGAACGCCAAAAAGCAAAAGGCCGGAATGCGATACCAATTTCCCGACGGCTCGGTTGCCACAATCCTTGACGACCCTCAAAACGCGGGAACGGAATTCCGCCTTTTAAAGTTTGATTTTACTATAACCGAAGACTGGTTTGAAAAGAACGGCCACATTCCGCTTCCGCCATACATAAAGCGCGGGGACGAGGCGAGCGACGGCGAGAGATACCAAAACGTCTACGCCGACAAAACCGGAAGCGCCGCTTGCCCGACGGCCGGCCTCCACTTTACCCAAGAAATGCTTGGCCGCCTAAGCCAAAAAGGCGTCGAGCGCGTGTTCGTCACCCTGCACGTAGGCTTGGGCACTTTTTTGCCTGTCCGCGAGGACCAAATCGAAGACCATAAAATGCACCAAGAATTTTACACAATCGAAGCCGATGTCGCCGATAAAATAAACCAGGCAAAAAAGGACGGCAGGCCAATCCTTGCCGTAGGAACCACAAGCGTGCGCACGCTGGAGTCGGCCGCCTCTGAATCTTTGGCCGCCCAAAACGCGGCGGCTTCTTGCGCCGGAAAATCGTCTGGCGGCGCCGGCGCGGTCGATGCGGACGGCCTCATTCGGCCAGGAACGCGCGGCACGAGCATCTTTATGTACCCCGGCTACAAGTTCAAGGTCGTTGACCAAATGTTCACAAACTTCCATACGCCAGAGAGCACTCTTATAATGCTCGTGTCCGCCTTTGCCGGCCGCGAAAACATTTTGGCCGCCTACAACGAGGCCGTCCGCGAGCGCTATAGGTTTTTCTCATACGGCGACTGCATGTTGATTAAATAAGCTGGTTCAAACTGTATCTGGTAAAATTCAAGAACTCTTCTTTTAATCGAGCGATGTTTGGCGTTGTCGGCTCAAAGCTTTTTTCAAAGGCGGCCTGCGCGGCTTCCAAAAATTTTTGGATTGTCTTTTGCGCCAGAGGAAGCTTTTCGCCCATAAGCTTTGTCTCAAGCTCGCTGTCTTGGAACACTATCGGGCCCGCAAAGGCGATTTTTACGCTGGACAAAACGCCGCGGTCGGTTCTCGCCAAAAAGCAAAAGGCCGATGATTCTTCGGTCAATTTTCCGCTGGGGCCTGAGCGGCGGTAGACAGAAACGTCCCAGTCGTCGGCGGGAACGTGTATGTTTACGAGAAGCTGCTTGGGCTGGATGCCGGTGAATTTTGCGATTGGAACGGTGGCGCTCATTTGGTTTTCTGTGTTGCGGAACTTAAGGCTTGCTCCCAATGCCAATAGCGGCGCGTAAAGGCTTCGCTTGATTTCTTTTGGAGTTTTGACGGAAGCGCAAATGTTTCCGCCCAAAGTCGCCATGTTTCTTACAAAGTGGTTCGCCACGCTTTTTGCGGCCTCGGTCAAAATTTGCGGAATGCGGTCCTTGTCCAATTCCAAGATTTGGTTCAGCGTTACCGCCGGGCCAAAATCTATGTAGCGCTCGTGGTGGTTTATCGTTTTTAGTTCGGCCACGTCGCGGACGCTCAACGATTTTTCTGGGAGCTCCTGCATCGACGCGCATCCGCCGACGATTTCCAAGCCGGAAACATTTTTGATTTGGTAGAGAATTTCGGAAACGTTTTTTGCCAAGAAAATCGTCTTATTGCTTTGCATTTTTCTTTAACCTTTCCTTTTCAAAGTGAATCTGGGCGGCGTAAATGATTCCGTTTATAAGCGCGTCGCTTTCAACGCAGCATTCCCTAAGGTCTGAAACGCGTTCGGCGACTTGCTCGCGGCTGGGATTTGAGTAAGCGTTGATTATTTCCCATGCGGCGAAAATTTTTCCTGGATTGCAGTAGCCGCAAAGGTTCACTCCGGCTTTTTCAAAGCCCTTTAAGATTTCTTGGCAAGCCGCCTGCTTTGAAAAATGCTCCATTGTTATGATGTTTGCGTTCCTTACTATGCCGCAAGGTATCAAACAGCTAAGGACGGCCTTTCCGTCAAGCAAAACCGCGCAAGCGCCGCAGTTGGCCTTGTCACAGCCGCATTTAACGCTAAGAAGCTTTTGCCGGCGCAAGAGTTCAAGCAGCGTGCATTCAGGCTCAACGTTCAAAGATATTTTTTCTTCGTTAATCGTAAAATTTAGTTTCATTGGCCGTCTTCCTTAGCTTGCGCTTTTTCCTTTTCTTTCGCGGCTTCTTTTTGTTCAAGAACTGCCTTGAAAAGCTCGTTGTTTTTTAATGGGATTGAATGTATGTCCAAGCGCAAGGCTTGCGAAAGGGCGGAAGCGAATGCCGCCGGCAACGCTTTCTTTATCAAGCCGCCGATTTGCGCGGGCTCCGATTCGGACTGGACAAAAGAAATGTAAATGTTTTTTGCCGAAAGCTTTTCGTCGAGAATCAGTTCCGCCAAAGTCTTTTGGATTGAAAATTTTATTTTGCTTTCGGCCTCTTTGCCGGCCAAAATTTTTCCGGCGCTGACCGCAACCCAAATGTTTTTTATTTCCGGCTTGTAGACGCAAGTGTCAATGGTAAGCTCCAGCGCGACGACTGTAAAAGAAGTTGAGTTAAAGGGTGTCCCCTTAAAGCGGGTTTTGTTCCATTGCTTGATTTGCGTTTTGGTGATCGCCTTGCTTACCGTGATGGGAAGCGGCGAGCGGAACCTTTTTGCTTGTATTCCTTGACAGCATTTTTTTAACAGGCTTGTCATTATCGAAAGGTTCGAGTAGAAATTTTCGGGAATTAGCGGGTCGCTTTTTAGGTTGAACTCGGAATTCACTTTTACCATTTTAGGGTCTATCTGAAGAATTTCCGCCGCTTCGTTTTTCCAAATTTCCAAAATCGTTTTGGAAGGAGTCACCGCGTGGATTACAAGGCTTCCGTCTTTTTGCAAAGTGGCTTCCATTTTTTGGTTGCACTCAAAAATGCTCGTTCCGTAGTAGCCGCTCGCGTCATAGGCGGTGGAAAGGCCGATTCCCCTTGGCTTAATGCTGTCCGAGCTAAAGGCGGCGTTGATTTTGTTCGTCACAAATTTCCGCTGAAAGTCGCTTTGCCTTAAAATCGCTTCCAAGGATTCCGCGCCTTTTTCTATGCTGATGTTAAAGGGCATCTTGGAATCTTGCTTGTTCAAAATCTTTGAGTTTAAAAGCCTTAACTCGCCCGGCGCGAATCCCGCCATGTCCGCCGCCTTTTGCAATTGGCATTCCAAAGCAAAAAAGGCTTGCGCGTCGATTGTTTCAACGTTTACCGACGCGGGCGGCTTTTGCGAGGAACGCGCCACCGCGTTGATTTCCAAGTTGTCAAAGTTGTAAACGCCTGCGCTGGCGATTGTAAGACGGTCTATGATTTCTTCCGCAAATGGATTAAAGGCGCCCGCGTCAAAGTCAATGTCGATTGTCGCCGCTTGAATCAAGCCGTCCTTGTCAAAAGCGGTCTTGTGGGTGATCGCCACTTCGCCCGTGTTTGAGATGAACTTGTCGTCCTCCTCGCGGCTGTAGACAAGCTTTACGGGTTTTTGCGAAACGATGGCGGCGGCGCATGTTTGGCAGGCCAAAAGCGTGTTCCCCCAAAGGCTGTTGACGCTGGGCTCGCAAGAAATCGTTTTGTTTACAAAAATTTTTTCTTCCGGAATTGAAAAAACGGCGCAAAGGTTTTTTATAAGGTGGCCTGGCCATTGGGTCGGCGTGTTTACTGTAAGATTGTCCTTTGTCATGTAGCAAAGCGCGCCGTTTGTTTCGTTGGCCTCGGTGGAATCAAGGTTGTAAACCCACTTGCTTTGAACCTTAAAGGCCGCCTTGTTGAAAAATTTTTGCACGTTCTTTTGGCGGCCGCCGCCCAAGACGATTCTTTTTTGCGAAAGAATTGTTTTTTCAAACGGCTCAGCCAAGGCTTCGATTTCTATCTTTGCCTTTGAGGCTAATTCGTCCAATAGTTTTTTGTCAGGGCCCGCCAAAATCGCTATTGGCTGTCCTTCGTAGAGAATTTTTTCAGAGCAAAGAATTTCTGTCGCGGCGCCAAGAGTTTCTATTGAGTTTTTGCCTGGAAAGTTTTTTGCGTCGATTAAAAAATAACCGTCTGGCAAGTCTTTTATCTCTACGCTTTTTAAGAGGCCAGATTTTTTGGGGGAGCGGACAATCTTTGCAAAAATCATTCCGTCTCTTTCCAAGTCGCTGTAATAGCTTTTGGAAATTTGCGTCTGGGATTTTTCAGGCATGGTTGGCTTCTCCGATTTTCTTTACAGCGTTTATGACGTCTTCCGCCATTTTTTCCGTCATGTCTGGCCAAAGGGGCAGGCTAATCGTTCTTTGGTACTGGCTTTCGGCGTTGGGAAAGTTTTTTGCCCTAAAATTGCTGTCAAGCTTTTGCCAGTATTTAAAGTGGAATAGAGGAATGAAATGGACCGAGATTCCGATTCCTTCCTTTTGCAAGGCTTTTGCGAATTCTTCCCTGTTTATTTTTAGCTTGTCAAGGTTAAGGCGCGCAAGATACAGGTGCCATGCGTTTCCCTCTCCGTCTGGCGGAACTTGGATGAAATCCATGCCTGAAAAAGCCTTGTTGTAAAGGCTGACGATTTTTTTTCTTTTCTCAAAGAATTCGTTCGAGCGCGCCAATTGAACCCGGCCGATTACGGCCAGCAAGTCCGGCAAATTGAATTTCCAGCCCAAATCCACGATGTCGTATTCCCAGCTTGCGCGCGGGCTTGTGTACCTGTCCCAAGTGGTTCGGTCCATTCCGTGCATTCTCATAACCGTCATGCGCTTGGCCAGCGCTTGGTCGCGGACGCATACCATTCCGCCTTCCGCGGTTGTCATCGTCTTTGTGACGTAAAACGAAAAAACGCCCGCGTCGCAAATCGTTCCCGCATACCCCAGCTTGGTCAACGACGGAAAAGCGTGCGCCGCGTCTTCGATTACCTTTACATTGTATTTATGCGCCAGTTCAACCAAGCGCTCCATGTCGCAAACGTTTCCGGCGATGTGGACTGGAACTACGGCGACGATTTTCTTTTTATCGTCGGCGGCCAAAAGCTTTTCCACCTTGCCAGCGTCGATTGAGTAGGAGCCGCTTTCTATGTCGGCGAACAAAACGTCGGCGCCCAAATGCTTGGCGCACGCGGCGGTCGAGACAAAAGTGTAGGGCGTTGTGATGACGGCCGTTCCGGGCTTTACGCCGCACGCTTCCATCGCCAAAATCATTCCGCTTGTCGCGCTGTTAACCGCAAGGCTAATCACGTCCTTTGCGCTAAGGCCGGCGGCTTTTCTGGCGGCGATTACCGAGTCGTCCACCTTGTTCATGTAGTAGGAAAATTCTTTTTCAAAGGCCAGCGCGTGCTTTCCGGTCGTAAGCCAGCCGGAGCGGAGGACTTCCAATACGCCGGTTTCTTCTTCCTTGGAAATAGATGGGCGCGAAAAAGGGACTTTCAATGAATCAGAATCCGCCACATTATTCTCCTTTCCCTGATTTTTCGTAAAATTCTTTTAATGAAGGGATCGCCTGGCATAAAAGGCTCTTTAGCTCCTTTGCGTTGCGGTAAAGCTTAAAGTCCGCGCTTTCTCCGCCGGCAAAGCAAATTGGCCAAAGTTTTTCCAGCAATTCGTCAAGCGAAAAATCTGTCTTGGCCGAGTTGTCCATGCGCAAAACTTTTGGAAAGGCTGTCGGCTCCGGATTTTCTTCCTTAAGCCAAAGAGGTTCTGTAAGCCGCTCACCCTTGCGCGCTCCTGTGTATTTTATTTCTATGTCCTTTCCGACTTCAAGGCCGCTGAACTTGATTATTTGCTCGGCCAAGTCCTTGATTTTAATCGGCTCGCCCATGTCCAAAAGGTAGGACTCTCCGTTCACTCCGACGCCGCCGATTTGCAAGACCAAGGAACAGGCTTCCGGTATCGTCATAAAGTAGCGTTCCATTTTGGGATCTGTGACAGTTACCGGGCCGCCGTTTTTGATTTGTTCCATAAACAATGGCAGTATCGAGCCGCGCGAACCCAAAACGTTTCCAAAGCGTGCGAACATAAAGGATTGGCTTTTCTTTGCCTTTTCGGATGCTTGCAAAAGAAGCTTTTCGCAAAGATATTTTGACGCGCCGTAAACGCTTACAGGCTGCACCGCCTTGTCGGTTGAAATCAAGACAAATCTTTTTACGTTAAACTCCAGCGCGGCGTCCAAAAGGTTTTTTGTTCCAAAAACGTTGTTCTCTACGGCGGCCACGGGGTTTTCTTCCATCATCGGGACATGCTTGTAGGCGGCGCAATGGAATATCGCGTCGCACTTTGTCTGCTTTATGATGTAGCGGGTGTATTCCCTGTCTTTCATGTCGCCTATAATCGGAACGATCGTCGCCGCCTCTCCGACGCCTTCCTGCTGCAAAAGGCGCAGCTCCCGGTCTATTTGATAGATTGAATTTTCGCCGTGGCCAAAAAGGTAAAGGCGTTCGGCTCCGCCGCTCAAAAGCTGGCGGCTTAACTCAGAGCCGATCGAGCCGCCGGCTCCTGTAATCAAAACGCGCTTTCCGCGAAGGTAGGCTAGGCTTTCCTTTAACGAAATCGTAACCGGCGTGCGGCCCAAAATGTCCAGAGGGTCTATTTCGCGCGCTTGGACCAAGTGGGCGGTTCCGTTGACGACTTGGCTGATTGCCGGGAGAATCTTGATTTTGACAAAGCCGCTTTTTTTGAGGGTTTCGTAAATCGCCTTTATTCTTTCCACGCCGGCGGATGGTATCGCCAAAATCGCCTCGTCTGTGGGAGCGGGATTCAATGCAGGCGCGATGTTTTCTATCGGGCCCAAAACGGGTACGCCGTCAATTTTGGCGCCGATAATGTTCTTGTCGTCGTCCAAAAAGGCCGTCGTCTTGCCGAAAATTTTCTTTCTTTTGATGTCGTCCGCGATCATTTGTCCGGCAAAGCCGGCGCCTATGATGTAAAGCTTGGATTCACTACGATTCAATTTGACCCACCGAATTTAATTGTAGCATTGTTTTCGCTAATGTTCAAGTAAAAAAATCCGATAAAAGTAAAAGAGGAGTAAAATAAGACGAAATGAAAAAGGCTTTGCTTGCCATCGTTTTCGCGCTTTTTGTTTGCGCCGCTTACGCCAAGAGCTTTTCTTTGCAAGTGGTTCAAAAAAACACGCCGGGCGACCAAGTTTTTGACTCATCGTTTGTTGTGGAACAAACAATTCTCGACCATTTTTACGACCGGGGAATGATTGTGTCCAACAACTCTGTTTTGGTTTCAAAAAACGATGACGCTCAGGACAAAACTGACATTCGGCGCTCTATGATCGAAGCGAAAATCGGTTGCATGGACTTGTTCGTAAAGTTGAGCCTTAACTATTCCGTGCTTGATTCCGCAAATCCGACCGCCATATTGCTGAGCAATATAAAAAGCGCGGATTTGGAAATCGTCTCGCTTAATGAGAACAAGACGATTTGCAAGGGAAAATTCACTCCTCCTTCATTGACGGATTTAAATAACAACAGAAGCGGCGTGGAAGACTTTGCCGCTGACATAGCGAACAAAATACAGGCAGAACTTGCCGAAAGGGGTGGCGCGATATGAAAAAGATACTCTTAGTGATTGGAATGGTATTGGCGGCGGGAATTGTATTTACGTCAGAAAGCCCGTCTTTGGACGGCCGCGCTGTTGTCGCGGACCAGGGAGTTTTCCCCAAGGGGCTTTTCGCAAAGACTGTCGGCTATTTGCCCGGCGACACGATTAGCGTGACTAATCCCGCCAACGCGGAACGGGTTGACATTTTGGTAATCGGCTCTTTGGATCCGTCCGAAGGCGTTGCCGTGATGCTTTCGCCAGAAGCCGCAAGCGCGCTTAACATAAAGCAAAACTCAAACAATTTGGTAAAGCTTACAAAGCGGAACGGAAACGCTGACGAAATCGCCAACGGCAGCGCTGTTATCGCGTCTTCTTCGCCTGTTGAGGCGGCCGCTTCCGAAGAAAAGCCTTTGAGCCAAGTCATTGAGGAAGCGATGGAAAGCGGCGTTCCGGTGGATGTCGCCGAAAAGCAGGCTGTCGCCAAGGCCGAGGAAGAGCTTGCCGACAAAATGTTCGACAAGGCTGACGAGGATATCCAAGCCCAGGAAGAGGCTGAGGCCGCCGAGGAATTGGCTGCCGCTCCTGTTGTTGAAGAAGCGGTCGTAGTAGAGGAAATCGCTGAGGAAGAGAGCGCCGAGAAAGAAGAAGCCGAGCTTGCCGAAACTTCTGAAGAAGCCGAGCCGGAATATCCTGAATACGAGGGCGTAAAAGACGAGCTTGTAGAAGACGAGTTGGCCGGCGAAGTCGAAGAAAACCCTGAGGAAGAATTTGTTGAGGCGGAAGTACAGGACGCCGTTCCGGAAGAGGAAGTTGCCGAGGCTGTAGAGCCTGAAGCGATTGAGGAAGACGAATACGAGGCGATTGTCTTGGTTCCGTCAGAATCCAAGAGTCCGGAAAGCAATCTTGTTGACGAGCCTGTGATTGTGGAAGATGAAGAAAAACTTATAGTTGAAAGTCCGGCTCCCGCAAGCGGAGTGGCTTACCTTAACGGCTTTGACGAGTTGGCTTCGCAAAAATATTACGTTCAAATCGCGGTTTACAAGTCGTCCGAAAACATCGAACAAATCGCCAGCCAATACGCCGACCGCTATCCGATAACGGTCGTCCAGCAAGGCTCAAAGTCGCCGGTTTTGGTCGGCCCCTTGAACGTTGACGAATACGGCGTGGTTCTTGAGCGCTTTAAGTCATACGGCTTTAAGGACGCTTTTGTAAAGTATCCCCGCTAAATTCAGGCAGCGTCTGAAAGACGCGGTGACCCCGCTCGAACAAACGTTTTTTGTCTTGCGTTCAAAAACACGAGCGGCGCTTGACTTTTGCGAATTTTCTTATTATCTTTAATGTTGCAATTCGGGGGTGTTCCGGTTTCGACGGTTGCGATAAAGCTTGCGCCGCAGTCGGGAGTGAAGGTTCCCTAAACTGACAAAACTTATAACTGCCAAACGTAGAGAAGACGAAGAGTCTGAAAACGAACAGTTAGCTCTCGCGGCGTAAGTCGCGGCTTAAAGAGCCGGAAATCTTTTCGCGCTGTTCCTAGCGAAGGGAATTTCTGTTGCTAACAGGGACTTGCTTGCCGCCATTTCCGCCGGGCGGATGAGGACTTTTAGACGGAATAAGGAAAAGACGCCTGCCATGCCGCTACCTTTTCCCGACAAACACCTCGCTTGGCTAAGACTGTAGACGCGCCTGATTTGCGCATTCGGACGGGGGTTCGATTCCCCCCATCTCCAACACAAATAAAAAAGACCGCGATTATCGCGGTCTTTTTTATTTATTTTTTAAGAACTTTTCCAACTGCGGCAACAACCCAGCCTGCGACAACCATCCAAAAGCCGATTGTTGAGTTCTTGACCAAGGCTTTTCCGATGGCCTTGTAGATGCCGTTGTCGTTAAAGCCGATTACCAAAATGATTCCGCCTACAACGCTTACGGCCAAGGCAATCCATTCAAGCTGGTCGCCCTTTCCGAGCAATGAAACGACAAGGCCGGCTACGGCGCCAATGATGATCAACAAGGCTCCGATTGTCACAAAGCCAGAGTTGTTAAAATTGATGAAGCCAAAACCGTTCTTTCCGTTGCTTCCAAAAATCTTGAACATTGGCAAGCAAAAACCAATTACAGTTACCGCCATGCCAATCAAATAGACTGAAAGATTGAATCCTTTCTTTGCCATTTTATTCCTCCGATTATTTTAGCCAAGCTTAGTTGGCGTTGATTCCGTGATGCTTTTGCTGGTAGCGCTTGAGCATGGCTACCGCGTTGCGCTTGCCGTTGTAGACAAAGCCGCCGTCCCAGTATTCAAGGGCCGCGAACAAGGCGTTTCCGCCGTCTTGGTCGTCAGACTGCTTTGTGCGGAACGAAACGAAGTTTGAAAGCATTTCAAAGTTTTGCTCGTGCAAGGCTTCGACGCGCTTTTTGTTGAATTCGTTCCACTTTTCCAAGTCCTTAAAGCCTTCGCCTTCGTCCTGGACGATAAGGTGGGCGTGCGTCGGGCTGAACGAATACCAAACGGTTACCTTTTTGTTAACGTCGCACTGGTTTCCGTGCTTGACGGCATTCTTGATAACCTCAGAAATCTGCTGTTCCAAAAGGTTCACGTCTTTGATTTCAGCAGGCGCGGCCTGGACGATCAACAAAGTAAAGTATCTGATCTGTCTAAAGTCTGAAGGAAATTCCTTTTTAAGCATATTTGTTTTGTCGAACAAGGGATCGTTGTCGTCCGAGCGCAATAATTTCAAGCTTTCTTCTGCCATTGCATACTCCTATTATATTGTGTGAGAGATTTTTAGTCTTTTACCATCAACAACGCTTCTTCAACGCTGTTGGCCATCGGGAAATAACCCATCAATTTTGTCAATTCGATAACTTTCTTTACCGAACCGTGAACGCTGGCTATGGCTAGCTTAAGGTTCATCTTCTTGATGGTAGAGCAGATGTAAATAAGCGCGCCGATTCCAGACGAGTCAATGTAGTCAACTTGCTCAAGATTGATGACAAAGAATTTGACATTCTTCTCGAGCATTTTCATTACCAACTCTTTGAGCTTGTATGAGTTGTACAAATCCATTTCCCCGTTGACGTCAATGATATACACGTCTCCATTTTTACGTATTTTCAGTTCCATAACAGAGCTCCTTCCTCCTATTGGATTTTAATGCACAGAAGCGTTTGGTCGTCATGCTGGACGGCGCTTCCGCAGAAATTTTTTACATCATCTTGGACGCGTTTGGCAATTTCCTTGCCCGCCAAAGTATGATTTTCTTTTATAATCTTTTCAAGGCGGTCCGTTGAGTACTGTTTTCCGTCAAGGTTAAGCGCCTCAATCAAACCGTCTGAACAAGTTACTATAATATCGCCGTTTTGGCAATCGATTGTTTTGTCAGTGTAGACAGTTTCCTTTTCCATTCCGACCGGCATGGTGTCGTCGGAGATTTTTACAAAGGCCTGCTCCGCGGCTTTGAACAAATAAATCGGGTTTGTTCCGCCCGAAGAGTAGGTGAACTTTTTGGCCACGCTGTCGTAGAAAATCAGCGAGATGCTGGCAAAGTGGTCTTTGTCCGCCTCGCCGAACAAGCCGCGGTTTGTCCAGCTTAGGATTGTGGCCGGACTCTGCGGCGTGTTGATTATCAAGCGCAGCATCGCGCGGATTTGAATCATGATTACAAGGCTTGTCAAGTTCTTGCCGGTTACATCGCCAAGCACAAAGGCTATGCGGTCTTTGCGCGCGACGACCAAGTCGTAAAAGTCTCCGCAAATTGACTCTGCGCTGGAGAAGAAGGCTCCGTTTGTGATGCCGGGCAAGAGGGGAAGCTTTGCGGGCAAGAGTGACTTTTGGATTCTCGCCGCGATTTCGTCCTCTTTTTCGTCGTTGGAGCGTTCGATCATGTCGTTGTGGATTGTGATCAAGCGCACGCCAAGCGCCATGATGTCGGCCAGTTTTTTGGCCACGTCAAAGTCTCTGTCGCTAAAGGGCTCGTTTCCAAAGTCGCGGCTAAGGGCGATTTCGCCGATGGCCTGGGACTGGGCGATGAAAGGAACAAAGATGTACGAACCGCATTTTAGGAAGTCTTCCTTTTCGTTTTGAACGATGCGCTCGTCCTTTAACGGCTCTGTGATCAATTCCGCCTTTGAGCCTGAAAGGATTTCGCCAAAGATGTTTTCCTTAAGCGGGAACTGGGCGTACTTCATGCTCATGTCGACGCGGTTCTGCTTGTGGGGAATGTTTTCCGGCAGCAAGTAGGGCGGAACGAACGAGCCCTCCAAATGCTTTACGGAAAGAACGTCGTCAAAGTCGTCAAGCAAAAGCACCATCGAGCCGTCGGCGTGAGTGTATTCCACCATTTGCTTGGCGTAGTATTCCAAGATGGAGTCTATGGCTCCAGGAGCGGAAATCGATTCCGCCGCGCGGCCCAAAAGCTCCTTTTGAATGTCCGACAAACTTCTGTCGATTTCTTCGTAAACAACATTGTATCTTTTGCCGCCGTTGACGGCGCCAGGCTTTCCGTCGTCTTCGTCCTCGCTTCCTTCCTTGCTGGAAAATGCCTTGACTGCCGCGTAGGGCAAAATCAAAAGGGCTCCCGCCGCAAGCATGAAAGAAAAATAAATGACGTTGGGGCGCATGGCCGTAAACACCGCTCCGGCCAAAACGCAAATAAGCGACAGGAAAAAGACAAAGCTGACCTTTGACGTTTTTCTTGCGGAAGCGATGATTAAAAACAATATTGTCAACGCTATCAAGGCCGCCGCCGCGAATAGAGGAATGTAAGCAAATTTATCTATAGGTTGCAAAATGCGCTTCTCCACAAATTTAATTTCTATTATTGTAACACAAGAATAGTGAAATCGTCAAGAAAATTTTTTTTTTAGGCTGTTTTTTTTTTCAAGCGCGGCGTTTTAACCATACTTTTTTTAAGTAGTTTTTAATTTTGGCGGGAATCGATTCGGAATAGATATGGGTAAAGTCTTCCAACGCTTGGTCCAGGGAAAAGTCCTCTCCAAGGGCCCTCTTTAGTTCGTCCCAGTACTTTACGATCCAAACGTAAAGGTCCGAAACCGTCCTTCTCTTGAATTTCTTCATTATTTTATGCTGCATTATCGTGTTGACCACTGGCATGTAAACTGTGTTGAACCAAGACATTATCGCGTCTGTCATCGAGATTTCCTCGACTTGCTTTTGGTTTATGTAGTACTTGTGGGTGAGGATGTGGTTGTAAATCACGTCGTATTGGCCCGCGGTCGTAAAGTCCAGGCTCCAGTCGCCGGTTATGTCGCCGTAGTTGGTCTTTGCGTAAAAAAGCCTTTTTTCGTAGGCGATGATTTGCTTGATGATTGTGTCCATCGACTTTCCGGGCGTGAGTCGGATTTCGGTTCTGAGGCTGGTGACCTCGGCGTCTATGAATTCAACTCCGCGGGCCTTGGCGACCGACACGCGGTGGTTTCCGTCGCGGACAAAGTAAACGCCGCCGATTTCGTACAAGGTTACGGCCGGAAGCATGACGCCTTGCATGTAGGCCTTGTCGATGTTGAGCCAGCGGTTCTTTAGGTGCGAGTGCTTGGGAAAGAAAAGGTTGTCAAAGTCGTTGTAGCGGCCCTCGCTTCCTATTATGTTTTCCACGGGAACGGTTTTCATTCCGACATAGACTTCGTTGTCAGGGTGCAGCAATTCCTTAATGTCATTGAGCGAGATGAGCTGGGTTTCCTCCGGAGAAAGCAAGTGCTGGATGCTGTTGAACAAAGCCTTGTTTCTTACTTTTGAGAAATCTTCTTCTGATTTTGCCGAGATGCCTAAGTCCGCCATATTTATATTTCTATCACGTGATGGCTGTAGGCGTTGACTACGGTAGTGTTGTAGTAAACGCCAACCCTTTCCTCATTTTGATTGTATAGGTGTATGTGCCCGTGCACCATGAACTTTGGCTGGTATTTTTTTAGAAAATCGTGAAAGCATTCAAAGCCCTTGTGGCATGGGTCTTCCTTGTCGTGGATTTTTCTTGGAGCGGCGTGCGTCAAGAAAATGTCAAGGTATGTTCCGTAGCGGATTTTGTTCCAAAGAAGGCTTGGCGCCATTGAAAAAAGCTTCCAGCGCATTTGCCCCTCGGAAAACTGGCATTGTCCGTGGTTGTAGTCTATCGAGCCGGGGGCGCCGGCGATTAAGAGGGGGCGGCGTTTTTTCGTTTTGGGATCGTCTATCATTATTTCTGTCGCCATGCATTTAAAGCCCATGTATGTGGCGCCGTGGCCGCGCGACGCTTGGGCTTCCATGGAGTTTTGGTCGGCCAAGGACGACGAGGCGAATTCGCGCGTGTAGTATTTGTATTCTGACAGATTGTGGTTTCCGAACACAAAGTAAGTAGGCTTGTTGAGCGTTGAGACAATGAAATCGATGTAGTCCATCGGAAGGTCGCCCGCGCATAGAACCGCGCTGACGTCGCCGAACTGCTGTTTGACCGTTGGGTTATAGATGAATGGATCGATTTCGTCCGAAACGCAAAGAATCTTCATGGTTACGAGGCTTTGTCCAAGAGCTTTTCCAGTTGGTCTTTTCCAAGAAGCTCAAGCGGGCGGCCTTCCGCGGCTTTTTTCGCGGAGTAGGAGAAGCCCGAGCTGGAAAGAACGTAAGCCTTTGTGCAGTTCTTGCTCTTAATCTCGTCCAGGGCCTTGATTGTGACCGAATCCTCAAGCGGATTGGACTCCCTGTAAAAGTAGAGCAAGTACGACTGCTTGCGCACTGATCTCCAGTCCGCGTTTCCGCCTTCGGTGGCGATGATTTGGCAGCCCCATTTTTTTTGTTCGCATTGCTGGGGCTGGAAGCCCATCGCCTTTACGCAGGCGTTCTTGCAGATTTCAAGGAATTCGGCTTCGCTTGAGGTCAAGTATTCCTTGAGGGAGTCGTTGGCCTGCAAGTCCTTGTACTCAGCCAGTTTTTGGCCCACGTCGCGGAAGTTCTTTTGGCGCGCGGCGATTTTTTGCCATTGCTCGATGGCCTTTTCTATTTTATGGCTCTTTTCGTAGCAGGCGGCCAAAAAGTAGCGGGCGTACAAGGTTTCGGGGTTCTTGCCGTCCTTGTCGGCGCTGATGGCCCTTTCGTAGCAATTCATCGCGTTGTCGATGCTGTTTCCCATCATGTAGCAGGAGCCGCTTTCGATCAAGGCCTTTTGGCGGAACTGCGGATCGCGCTGGGCCTTTTCAAAGGAGCGGATCGCGCCCGGATAGTCCTTTCCGTCCTTTAAGATTTTTCCCTGATAGTAATAGGTGGAGAAGGTTTCGGGCGAAAGCTTGATGGCGATGTCTATCTCGCGCTTGGCCTCGTTGACTTGCTTGGCTCGGTAGAGCAAAAGGCCCATCGCGGCGTGCGCCTTGACGTTCCTTTTGTCAAATTTTAGCGTCTTGTCGTAAAAGCCAAGGGCCATTTCCGGATGGCTGGAGGATTCGTAGATTTGGGCGACCTGAAAGTAGTTGTCGGCCACCGTCGGCTCAAGCTTTGTCAAAAGAAGGTACTGCTTTAAGGCGTCGTCCTGCTGGTTGAATTTGGAGTAAAGGCCCGCGATGGTCTTGCGGAACTGCTGCTCCGGCAGGCGGTTGTCGAAAATTCCGTTTTGGTCCACGTACTTCAATTCCATCAAGGCCAATTCGTTCTTGTTGTCGGCCAGGTAGGCTTTTCCCAAATAATAGTGGGCCAAGTAGTCTTTGGGGTCTTTTTGGAGGATGGCTTTGGCAAGCTTTATGGCCGCCTGCGTTTTTCCCTGTTTAAGATAGCGCTGAACGCCTTCGACTTTTTTTGGCGCGGCGACGTTCTTGACTACAAAAATAAGCAGCAAGGCAACAATCGCGCACAAAAGAATGATTCCCACTAACTGCGCCACTTCCATGACAACTCGCTCCCAGAAAATTAGTAACTATTGATAAAAACGTTAATTTATGTAATTATGCCATATATGAGAATAAAACTCAATAGATTTTTGCCCATTATTTTCTCCCGCGCGGCGGCCTTTGTTTTTGCCGCTGCCGTCGCCCAATCCCTTTTCGCCCAGGAAAAGCGCGAGGGAATGAGGCTTTTTGAGCAAAACAAGCCGGCTGAGGCCATCGCATTTTTGGAGGCGGACATAGCGTCGGGCAATCCTCTTGCGGAGGAATACAACTATTTGGGCCTTTCATACTATCAAATTGGAAACTACGAAAAGTCCGTCGAGGCTTTTAAAAAGGGAACGAATGTTGGCGGAACCAACAAAAAGCTTCTCTATTTTAACATGGGAAACTCTTACTTTGCCTTGCAAAACTGGCAGGCGGCGCTGGATTCTTACGCGATGTCCGCGGTGGCCGATTCGGCTTACGCGGCGCCTCTTTTGAACAAGGCCAACGTCGAGATAAAGCTGGACAAGCTGGCCGAGGCGGTCGGCGACTACAAGCGCTTTTTGCTTTTAAGGCCCGACGACGAGCAGAGGCCAAAAATAGAAAGAATCATCGCCCTGATAGAAGGCGAGTTGGCGGCCCGGGCCGAGCGCGAGCGTTTGGCCGCCGAGGAAGCCGAGCGAATCAAGAAAGAGGAAGAGCGGCTGGCCCAGGAAAAAGCCGAGCGCGAGCGCCTTGCGGCCCAGCAAAGGGCGGAAGAAGAGGAAAGGCGCAGAAAGATGCTTGAGGAAATCGCGGGCTCTTTGCGCGATGGCGGCGAGACAACCAACATGAGCGCCGAGGCGGAAGAGTCGATCGGCTATGACTACGATTCCGACATTGAATGATTAATTCATAATTCATAATTAAGAATTGAGCGTAGAGGGGGGATGAAAATGGCAGTGAAAAAAACTGAAAGCGCGAAGGCGAAGGCTCCGGCAAAAAAGAGCGCTCCCGCTAAAAAGCCCGCGGCTGCAAAAAAAACTGCGGGCGCGAAAGCGAGCGAAAAAGCGGCGGCGGCCAAACCAAAGACAGCCAAAACAAATGCGGCGCAAAGCCCCAAAAAGCCCGCGGCCCGCAAGGCTCCGGCAAAAAAAAGCGTTGACGAGCTTTACGGCGAAAGCAATTCCTTGACGGCTCCGCTTTTGGATTTTAAGGACGACTCAAAAAAGAAAAAGATTGCAATTATCGCGGCCGCAAGCCTTTTGCTTTTGTTGCTCCTTTTCTTTGGAATCAGGGGTATCGCGCGCGCCGCCTCGTCTTCCGGGGCAAAGGGCGGCTCGGCCAGGCAAAACACTTTGGCTTTGGTTCAAAAGTATTTGGACAAGGGCCAGTACGACAAGGCGATGGATCTTTTGAACAGCCTTTTGATTTCCAACCCCGACGACGCGGAGGCTGACAAGCTTTTGGACGAGGCGATAAAGCAAAAGAAGGCCAGCGACGAACAGGCCGCCCAAAACATTGTCGTTCAGCCCGGCGATTCCTCATACAACATAAGCATCGACACCGACGAACTGACCGCGGCCTTGCGCGAGCAAAACGAGAAGAGCCAGCAAATGATAAACGACCTTCTTGAACAGCAGAGGCAAAGCCAAGACGCCCAGCGCGCCGAAGCCGCCGCCGAAAAGAAGGCCGCCGAAGAGCTCAAGAAAAAAGAGGAGGCCGAGCGCAAGGCCGCCGAAGAAGCCTTGGCGCAAAAGAACGCCGCGCTTAAGTCAAAGATTTCCGGCATCAACGAAAAAATAGCGGCTGGAAAGGCCGACCTCAACACGGGCAGCGTTGACAGCGCTTTGAGCAATTTTAAAAACGCGGTTTCGCAGCTTCCGCTATCCGAAGGCGAGCCGGCTTTTTCCGCGGCCAAGTACAGCGAAGTGGCCAGCGCCTTGTTCGAGGCCTCCCAGAATGAAAAGGATTCTGGCAAAAAGGCAAAGCTTAACAGGGAAGCCCTTTCTTATGTCAACCAAGCGCTTAAAAACAATCCCAACGATCCGGTAAGCCACTACATTTTGGGAATGAATTACATCGAGTCAGGCGACTGGCAAATGGCCGCGAAGGAATTGGAGGCCGCCGCCAAGAACGATCCCGACAACTACATGTACTACTACCAGCTGGGCCGCGCGCAGTATAGGCTAAAGAATTTTACCGCGGCGCGTTCGGCTTTTGACACTTCGATAAAGTACAACAACAAATTTGACTTGTCATACTTTAACTTGGGCATGACCCTAAAGCGCCTCAAGCTTAACAAGGACTCTTTGGCCGCCTTTAGGAACGCCCATTCGGTGAACCCGCAAAATTCAAAGGCCTACTTGGAAGAGGCGCGAATTCTTAACGACGTTTACAAGGATTCGGCGGGCGCCGTGAACTGCTACAAAAAAGTCATAGAGATTGACCCGGTCAACGTTTCGGCGCTCAACGAATGCGGCCACGTCTATTCAAACATGGGCCAATACGCCAACGCTGAAGCCTTCCACAGAAAGGCCGTGTCGCTCTTAAAGCCCGGCGACAAAGATCCGATAACTTACTACAACTTGGCCTTGGCCCTTTACAACCAAAAAAAGAATTCCGAAGCCGAAAAGCACGCGCAGCTTTCGTACGAGCAAAAGGATGCGATAAAGGCTTCAAAGGAAAGGGCCGTTGTCGTTTACAATTACGCTTTGATCGAAGACTCTTTGGGAAAGGCCGACAAAGCCATCGCCCTTTATAAAGAAGTCTTGGCCCTTGATCCAGACAACGCAAAGACAAAGACAAATCTTGGCGTAATGTTCATGGCGATGAGCCCGCCCGACGCTGACACGGCCTTGACATTTTTCCTTGACGCGTACAAGGTTGAAAAAAGCTTTGAATTGGAAAACAATTTGGGATCCGCTTATCTTGCAAAGAAGGATTACTCTAACGCCATAACGCACTTTCAGAACGCTCTAAAGAAAAGCCCCAAGGACCAGACCGTCCGCTTTAATTTGGCCAAGTGCTACGCCGAGGCCGGAGACTACGACAACGCAAAGACTTGCTATGTGGACATCATCAACGCCGACCAAAACAACTACGACTCTTACATAGAGCTGGCAAAAGTTTTCATCGCGCTAAAGGACACTGCTAACGCGCAAAGCTACCTAAAGATTTTGCAGCAAAAGAGTCCGACTTACAAAAAGGCGGAAGTGGACAAGCTTTTGGCGGCCACGGCTAACTAAGTCCGCTTTACCAGCTCAAACAATTTGTCCTTTGTGACGACCGTCCAACATGGTCGGCCGTGGGGGCAGTGGGGGTCGGGGAGCGCGAAGGCTTTTTTTGCCAAGTCAATCGCAGCCGCGTCGTCTATCATGTCTCCGTCTTTTACGGCGGAACGGCAGGCGGCCATCGCGGCGATTTTTCTTATCAATTCTTTTGGCTCGACCCGCTTTTCAAAAATCAATTTTTTAAGCTCTATTATGCCGCCCTTCCACAGGGAGTTGAACGAGCTGAAGGCCCATTGAGCGTCGCCGGTACGCTCGCATTCAAAGCCGTAGCGCTTCAATTCGTCCGCGATTGACGCCATGTATTGGTCGTCGGCCTCGCTTTCAAGCTCGATTTTTTCCGGAACCAGGAGCGGTTGCCTTTGCGTTTGCCCGTCCATTATTTTGTCGAACAAATAGCGCTCGTGCGCGGCGTGCTGGTCCACAAAGTAAAGCGCCTTGTTTTTTTCCACGATGATGAATGTTCCCAACGCGCGGCCGATGTATTTAAAGCCCGCCGCGTCAGTGGATTGCTCGGAAGCCCAAGAGGCGGCCGCGCTTTTTTGGCTTTCATAAGCTTGCTGGCCGGCGGAAGACGCCGCGGATTTGTCGTAAGACCAGGAAGCGGCCGCGTCCGCAATGTTTTGGCCGGCGGAAAAGGCGGGGCTTGCGACGCGCAGTTTTTGCGGCCGCTCGGCGATGCGGGGCGCTCGTCCCGCTCCGTAGGATGGAAGCGCGCCGCTTGGCCAAGACTGCGCGGCTCCAGAAAGCCCTGCGCTTTTTTGGCTTGCGTATGATTGCGGCGCGGGCGATTGCGTTCCTAGCGTAGAAGCGGCGTCCGCGAACTTTTGGGTAGCCCAGGAAGCGGCGGGGCTTGCGCCTTCTCCGGCAAGGTCGGCCAAGTCGGAAAGCGAGGCCGCGCTTTTGGGGCTTTCAAAAGATTCTTGGCTAAAAGAAAAAGCGTTTTGCCGCTCTTCTTCCGTTCCGTCAAGGCCGGATTTCATTTGCCTGACGCTTAGCGCCCTAAAAAACTCTCGCAGCGCGGAGCTAACTCCGTGGTGCAGGCCCGCGATGTCCTTAAAGCGCGCCTCTTTTTTTGCCGGGTGAATGTTAAAGTCAACCATGTCGGGCTGGACTTGAGCAAAAAGGGCGGCGGCTGGGTGCGTTCCGTTTGGAAAATAGCCCTGCGTTCCGTATTCAATCGCCTGGACCAAAGAGTATTCGGCGATCCGCCGTCCGTTTACGTAAATGTAAATGTCTTTCCTGTCCTGGCGCGCGACGCAGGGGTCTCCGACAACAAGGCTGAATGAAAAGCCAGATCCGCTTCCTTTTATTTCGTAGAACAAGTCCGGGCTTTGCTGAATTCCAAGCGCCTCGTAAAAGCGCTCGCGCAAGGATTGGCCGGCCCTAAAGTCGTTCCTAAGCTGGCCGTCGACGCTTAGCCTAAAGGCGATGTCGGGGCGGGGCAGGGCTTTTTCCAAAAAAGTTTGCCGGCACATTTTTGTTTCGCTTGCAGGCCTTTTTAGGAACTGGCGGCGCGCCGGAAAATTTTCAAACAAGTTTTCGGAAGAGACGACCGTTCCCGCTATCGGAGAGCGCGGCTCAATTATATGGTCTTCCGTTATCGAGCAGCGCATTTTCCATTCGCCGCTAGAAATCGTAAGGCGCGCCACGGCGGCGATGGAGGCAAGAGCCTCGCCTCTAAAGCCAAGAGTCGTAAGGTTCAATAAGTCCGTGTCGCTTGAAATTTTGCTTGTGGCGTGCGGATGCGCGGCCACCGCCAAGTCTTCGCGGCTCATTCCGCAGCCGTTGTCTTGGACGCGGATTTTGTCTATGCCGCCGCCTTCGATTTCGACGTTGATTTCAGTGGCTCCTGAGTCAACGGCGTTGTCCAAAAGTTCTCGGACAATCGAAGCGGGGCGGTCGATGACTTCGCCGGCCGCGATTTTCCGCGCCGTTTCCGCGTTGAGGATTTTAACTTTTCGCCGTTGTTTTTCTTCCGCCATAAAAACGCCGCGCGCTTTTTTCGTTTACTGCCTTAAGCCCGATGTTGGCGCTCCGGCCGAGCCGCTTGATTCGTCCGCTCCGCTGAACAAGTCCAATTCGGGACTGTCGCCCGCGCTTGCCACAGGCTGGTTCATCAAGACTTGGATCTTTCCTTCGATTTTGTCGATTTCTTTTTCCATGCCCTTCGCAAGCTTGATTCCCTCTTCAAAGGCGCTGAGCGCGTCCTCAAGCTTTACGTTGGGATCCTTTATCGAGCGGCTGATTTCCTCAAGCCTGTCCAAGTTTTCTTCAAAGTTTTTCATATACGCTCCTAAATTATAAACTGGCCAAGACGCGCGACGATTGCGGCTTTGCTTTCGCTAAATCTCGCCGCTGTCGACTGTCGCAAAGATTTTTCCCTTGGCGGGAACTATTTCTATTTTTGAGCCTTGAGCGACCTCGCTTGCCGAGCGGATGATTTTTCCTGTGGCCGCGTCGCGAACCATCGAATATCCGCGCTGCAAGAGCGCCGAAGGGTTGGCGTTTTCCAAAACCAAAATTTGCTTTTCAAGCTTTTGGCGCGCGTCCTTGATTCTGTCTTCCATGCTGCTTGTCAAGTCGTCCTTGGCGTAGTCAAAGCGCTGCAGCAAGGGCTGCTCGATGGAACGGAATTTAAGCTCCAAATTCTCCGGCGAAAATTCCTGAACCATAAGGCGCAATTTTTGCAGGCGGTTTTTTATTTCGGTCTCAAACTCCGCTTCCTTTTGCTCAAAATAATACAGAACGTCGTCCAAGACAGGAACCGCAAGCTCGGCTGCGGCGCTGGGCGTTGGAGCGCGCCTGTCTGCGGCAAAGTCGCAAATGGCCCAGTCAATCTCGTGGCCCACCGCGCTTATTACCGGAATCTTTGAGCCGGCCACCGCGCGGACGACAATCTCTTCGCTAAAAGGAAGCAGGTCTTCCAAGGATCCGCCGCCGCGGCCTACAATCAAAACGTCGCACATGTTGAAGTCGTTGGCCGTTTGTATTTGACGCGCTATGCTCGCGGCGGCAGTGTCGCCCTGCACGATGGCCGGGAACAAAATGACGTTGACATACTTGCTTCGCCTGCGGGTGATTTGAAGAATGTCGCGCAAGGCCGCGCCCGTGGGGCTTGTGACCACACCGATTGTGTCAGGAAAGGCGGGAAGGGGCTTTTTTCGCGCTTCGTCAAAGAGGCCTTCGGCGTTGAGTTTTTTCTTCCGTTCCTCAAGCATCAAAAGGATGTTTCCGCTTCCGGCCAATTCCATCGAGCTGATTACGATTTGGTAGTTTCCGCGCTGGGGGTAGACGGTAAGCTTTCCTTTTACGCGGACAAGGTTTCCGTCGCGGGGAGCGAACGACAAGCGCGCCGCCGTTCCCTTCCACATGACAGCCGCGATTTGCGCTCCCGCGTCCTTTATGACAAAATAAACGTGGCCGCTTGAGCTGGGCCTGTAGTTTGAAACTTCGCCCTCAAGAACAATTTCAGGGAACGAGCCTTCCACCATGTCCTTGATTAGGTTTGTAAGCTGAGTTACCGTGAAAACTGTGTCGCTTTGGTAGAAGGTTTGAGGCATGGAATCACTATAACATAGTAGGAAGAAAAATTCTAGCGCCGCTTGACTTTTTGGCAAAATGCGCTATATTTTTAATATAGATAGCCCAATAAAACGCGCTTAAATGGGCTTCGCGCTTGCGCGAAAAACGGACGGCGCCCGTTTCTATCTTTTACAGCCGCTCTTTTGGCGAACCCAAAGGAGCGGTTTTTTATTTTTGCCGCTTTTCCTTGAAGGATATCCAGTTTGAACGTCGTAAAAATCGCCGATGTTTGACGGAACGAGTTTTACGATTGCGACATGATTTTTTTCTTTGCATTCTTTTACAAGAATGAGCGAGCCGTTGGCCGTCGACGCCTTTGTATATTGCAAGGGGAGCGACGGCGCCCTTTACGCGCGGACGGCGAGCGGATTCTTAGCGGTCAGACAATCTTTCCAAACAACTACAAGCATAGCCGCGTCCGCGCTTGGCTAAACGAAACTTTTTTGGAAACTGCTTCTTCGGCGGAGGAATCGTTCCTGCGATCAGGCTAAAGGCGGAAGCCGGCGCAAACTAATTAGCCGCGCAAAAATTTTTTTATCGCCCGCCGCAAGTCCTTTGCGTTTGTAAATTGAAAGGCGTGGATGCCCAGCGCGGCGGCGGCTTGGACGTTGGCCTCTAGGTCGTCGGTAAAGAAGGCGTCGCTTGGCTTGCATTTTTCGGCGTCCAAAATCAGCTTCCAAAAAAGCGGGTCGGGCTTTTTGGCGCCCATCAATTGCGACGCGTATGTTTGGTCAAAGAATGCGTAGTCGCCGCGCGCCATGTGGTTTAAGTAGTGGCTCTCGATTGTGTTTGTTCCGCAAACGACGCGAAAGCCTTTTTTTCGCAAGCCCAAAATTATTTTTTTTGTTCCATCGTTCAATACTGGGTGGAAGAACAAGTGAAAATAATCCGTGTCGATTTTCTTTCCAAGGCGCTCTCCGACGGTTTTCCAAAAATCCTTGGTTGAGATTTTTCCGATTGTAAGCTGGTCAAAAAGGCCGCCTGTTGCGCGGTCCATTTCTTCCTGCGTCACGCCAAGGGCGGCTGCGGGGCGGCCGCGGACTTCCGACGCGTTTGTCGTTACGACGCCGCCCATGTCAAAGATGAATAGTTTCATAATTCCTCCAAAAATCGGTTTAAAAACAAAAGGCCTTCGCGCGTCATTGAGTAAAAGGCGTCGCCTGAGCGCTCGGTTTTTGTTAGCCATGCGGCCGCCCCGGCGTTTTGGCCAGTGAAGCCTTTTTGTTGGCGGCTTGCGTATTTGGCTTTCTTGCAATCTCCGCCGCCCGCGTTTTGGACGCGCGCCGACTCTTTGCAGCCCAGCCGCGCGGCAAGGTCGCCTCCGTAACGCGCTTGGTATTCGGCGGCGCTCGCGCCGCGCCGGGTTCGCAAGTTGGTCATGATATATTCAAACTCTTGCGTGGCCATGTCAAGCGCTTCGATTTGGCAGGGAAAGGCGAGCGCGGCGCGGACGTTTTGGTCTGTGAAGCCTTTTTGTTGGTCGCCGCAGTTTTGGTCTTGCAAACAATCCTGGCCGTACGCCTCTTGGTCTTGCGAACAATTTCCGTCGCCCGCGTTAAGGCCTTGCGAACAATCCTGGCCGCGCGCCTCTTGGTCTTGCGAGGCCTCTTGGTTCGCGCGGCCCCCGTTAAGGTCAGTGAAGCCTTTCGCTTCTTCCAACCAAAACTTTATGTACTCCGACGCGTCCAAAACGTTCGTGTAGCGCCAGCCTGTAGGCTTTCCGTAAATCGTTCCGGCCGCTCCGGCTCCGGCTCCAAGATAGCTTTCTTGCGCCCAGTAGGCCCCGTTGTGAATGCTTTCAAAGCCAGGGCGGGCAAAGTTGCTGACCTCGTATTGGGCAAAGCCTTTGCCCTCCAAAAGGTCTCGGCCGTAAAGCCACAGTTCCTCCGCGGCCTCCTCGTCGTATGGAATCTTTCCCGCGTCAATCGCGCCTTTTAGCGGCGTTCCGTCTTCCAGCGTGAGAGAGTAAAGCGAGACGTGCTTGGCTCCGTTCCGCTCGACAAAATCTATGTCGCGCTCGATGTCTTTTTTTGTCTGGAAGGGAAGGCCCGCTATCAAGTCCGCCGACCATTCATGCGGCCAAAAATTTTTTATCAGTTCCGCCGCTTTCTCAATGTCGCTCTCGCTCGCCCTGCGTCCAATCGCGCGCAACACTTTGTCGTTCTTGCATTGGATTCCGACGCTTAGCCTATTTATTCCGCAAGAGGCCGCCTTTTCCAAAAGCGGGCGCGAAACTGTCTCTGGATTCATCTCGATTGTCCATTCGCAGTTTTCATCCAGCGGCGCGGCCTTGTTCAACGCGGCGGCCTTTATGGACTCGCATAAAAATTCCAAGTCCTCCGCGCCCAAAAGGCTGGGGCTTCCGCCTCCGATGTAGACGCTCTTCCATCCCCCCACGCAAAACGCGCGAGCCAAATGCTCAAGCTGCCGAGCGACGGCCCTGACGTATTCCGGCGGAACGCAAGGCGCGGACGCGGAAAAAAAATCGCAGTAGCCGCATTTTTGGAGGCAGTAGGGAATGTGGACGTAAAGGGGCGGCTTCACTTTTGAGCTTGCTTTGTCGCAAAGAAAACCTTAAGCCGGCTGAATGGATAGTAGCTCATCAAAACCCGCTTTTTAATTTTTTGGCCCTTTATTTTTCCAAAAAGGCGGGAGTCAACGCAAGAAAGGCGGTTGTCGCCTAAGACATAGTATTCGTCGTCGCCCAGCGTGATTTTGTCAAAGGAGCCGCGCGCGCCGATTTCCGGCGCCCAGCCCGCAGGCGGAACGGTAATGTCAACGCTGTAAGAAATTTGGTTAAGCTCAAACTCTGTGAAAAAATGCCTTTCGTTTTTGGGCTGGATGTAAAGGATAAAGTCCTTCATGTAAATCGTGTCGCCTGGCAAGGCCACCGCGCGGCGCATCATGGGATTTTCGTCCGACCAAGGGCGGAATTTTTGAAAGGTAAAGGCTCCGGCAAGCGCGTCCATCGCTTTTTGCTTGAACGAAAGTTTCGCTTCCCTTTGCGCGATGACGATTATCTCGCCGCGCTTGATTTTTTTTCCGATTGGAGTGGCAAAAACGCATGTTCCGCTTGGAATGTTTGGCTCCATCGAGGCTGACCTCTGCTGGATTGGGCAAATCACAAAGGCAAGAATGGCGTTCATCACAATGAAGAACGAAATGACGAACAGCGCCGCGTTACGTATAAAGCGCCGTCTTTCCTGCTTAAGCGAATAAGAAATTTCGTAGATGTTTGTGTTTTTGCTCATTCCCAAAATCTAGCGCAAAATTCGGCCAAGGTCAATTATCGCCAGAAACCCCACATAATATGGAAAGACAATAAAAAACGCGGCTCCCAGTCGCGGTCGGCATCGCGAAACCGCTCGATATCGTCGCTACTCGCTGTCTGCGTCTTGAAACTATTAACGCCGCCGCTAAAGCGACGGCCGCAGACAGAGAGTTTTCGCAATGCCGACCGCTCCTTCGCGCCGCTTTAACCTCCTTCCGTAGCGTTTGCCCGGCTTCCGCATTTCAAACGATAAAAAGCGCGTAGCGGAAAGGCAAACGGGGCGAACATAGGACGCGTTATGCTAATCTCTTTGCCCTAAAAGCACCTCGTTCGCAGCCGTTTGAATTTCCGCGAGAGCGTTTTTATTATTATTCCATAATGCGGAAGCCTTGCAATTATCACTTGCAAATATGCGCTTTTAGTAGTAGAATGTTAGGTTATGGCAGAAGGCGGAAAAAAAATCGCGGAAAACCGAAAGGCTCGCTATGACTACTTTATAGAAGACTCGATTGAATGCGGAATCGCTCTTGAAGGCACAGAAGTCAAGTGCGTAAAGGGCGGAAACCTGTCTTTTCCGGACGCTTTTGCCGAAATTATAAAGGGCGAGGTTTGGGTAAAAGGCCTTCATATCGCGGAATATTCGTATTCCAGCGTGTTCAACCACAATCCCGACCGCGCCAAAAAGCTTTTGCTCCACCGGGACCAGATAAAGCGGCTTGCAAGAAAAGTTGACGAAAAGGGTTACACTTTAATCCCTTTGGACTTTTATTTAAAGAACGGCCGCGTGAAGGTTACGCTTGGAGTTTGCAAAGGAAAGAAGGCCTATGACAAGCGGGAGTCGATAAAGGCCCGCGACAACGACAGGCTTATGGCCAGGGAATTTAGAAAGGGACTTAATGGGTAAGGGCAGGTTTTTGTCAAAAGCTGTTTTTCTCTTGGCTTTTTGCCTTTTCGCGCAAGCTTTTTGCTTCGCGCAGGAAAAAAAATACAACCTTTACTATTATGGCGTGGTCACAAACGTAAACGACCAAAACATGTTGAACATAACCCAGGACTTGTTCTTCGCGCAGCTTAGGGGAATCGGCTATTTGGAAACCCAGGACATGCGCGACGCCGAAATAAAGGATTCCTACAACCAAATCCAAAGCGACGAAAGCGGCGAGGCTTTCTTTAAATTGGTCCAGGACCAAGCCGGCGGCGACAATTCAATTGTTTTTGTCACAAGAATATACAGGCCCCGCAGCGACGAAAAGTGGCAGTGCGCCTTTATCGCAAAGAACATGGCCACCGGAACGCTTGCCTCCAAGGGAAAAGAGTACGACTCCTACTACAAGATTTTGACCGACGCCAAGGTCTTGATTCAAAGCGTCGTGTCGCAAGCCACCGGCAACAACGAGTCGGAGGGAGCCGCCGCCCAAAAAATATCGGGCTTCCCCGCCGCGGCCAGCTCGGAAGGCGGAACCGACAACATCGCCGGCTCGTGGGGCGGCGAAAAGGACGCCAGCAAAATCATTTTGCTCAGAAGCGGCCGCGGCTTTATCGTTTTTAACAACGGCGCCACGATGAATGTTACGGTTTCGGCGGACGAGGGCGGAACGTCTATAAGGGTTGTCCAAAAAGACAAGTTCAACGCCTCGTTCTATCCGGACATAGACAGGCAGACGATATTGAATTTTGCCGACAGCGCCTCGCCGATAGAATGGAACTTGACGCTTACCAAAAGCGGCTCGCTTGTCGGCAAGAAAAAGACTTTGGTTCAGTCCGGGAATTCGGTTGAGCCCGCGAGCGTTGACGTCTCTTGGACTAAGAAATAATCGGAATCTTGATTGTAAAGCAAGTTCCGACTCCCTTTTCGCTATTTACTCCGATTTCCCAGCCGTGAATGTCCATTACTGTTTTTACCACCGAAAGGCCTATGCCCTGGCCTTGCTCGCGGCGGGAATGCGTTCCCCTGTAAAAAAGCTCAAAGACATGCTCTGTGTCTTCCGGTGACATTCCGATTCCGTTGTCGCTGATTGAAAGAACGGCCTTTCCGCCGGCGATTTCAGCCCTTGCGTCGATCTTTGCCTGGGGAGCTGTGTATCTAATCGCGTTGGAAAAAAGGTTTTCAAGCGCTCGGGAGACTAGCTGCTTGTCCATTCGCACTATCGTTCCTTTTGGAATTTTTATCTCGCAGTTTATCGTCCTGTTAAAGACGCCGCCTGTCGCGTTTGCGTATTTTTCAAATTCCGTCAAATATTCCAGAAGGTCGCAGTCGGCGAAATTTTTTGTCCAGTCTGTGTCGTTCATCTTTATGAAGCTGATTATGTCGTCAATCATTTTTTCCAGCTGGCCGCATTTTTGAAGGATTATCTCAAGCGAGTAATTCATTTTTTGGGAATCGTTGAAAAGCCCGTCGACGATTCCTTCCGTGTAGCCCTTGATTACGGCCAGCGGAGTTTTTAGGTCGTGGCTTATGCCCATGACAAAGCGGTCCCTCTGGCTTTTTCTTTCCTTGAAAACTTTCCGGAATTCCTCAATGTTGGCCAAAAGCCTTGTGATTTCGTTTGAGTATCCCTTGTCCAAAGGAATCTCTATCGGCCTGTCTATGTCTCCGTCCCTTAGCTTTTGCGCTTCCTTTTCCACCAAATTCAAGGAGGACTCGATTTTTTTGAACATCGTAAGCGAAAGGGCTATGAAGAACGCTTCAAATATAATCGCGAAGATGGCTATGAAATTCCTGGGGCGGGGCAGCGTTCCGTTGGTCAGCGCGCCTTTTTTGGCCACGCCGCGCGGATAGCGGATCAAGTGTATCAATTGGCCGTCGTAGCTTTCAAACGGAATCGATGTTATTTGGTAATTGTAGTCTTTCGCCTTTTCAAAAATGCTTGAGCTCATTTTGTCGGCGTTTATTCTTCCTTTGCTCGGAATCGACGGAATCGTGGAAAGTATTACAAGGCCGTCGGAAAAGAAGAAGGCCTCCTCAAGGTCCGGCGGCCGCTCTCGCAAATATTTTGTCACGGCCGCCCGGTCCGCGCTCGTCATTTTTTTTATGTCAAAGCCTTCCAGCTTTGAAAGGCCGTCGAACAAAATGCGTTCCGGCGATGTTATGTACAGGTAGGTCGCGAAGGCCGTCAAAAACAATATCGGGACCGCGGCGAGCGTCAATACGATAAGGATAAAGTGGCTGCGTATTTTCATTTGCTATTGGGCGAGCTGTCCGCTCTTTTTTTTGAACGGATCCTCAAAGCGGTAGCCGTACCTAAAGATTGTCTTTATGTACTCCGGATTGCGCGGGTCCCGCTCAATCTTTTTCCTTAGGCGCTGGATATACACGGCCACGGCTGTCACGTCTCCAAAGGGAACCTTCCAAACCGCGTTGAAAATCTTGTCGGGAGAAAGGTTTTCGTCCTGATGGTGGACCAAAAAGTCCAAAACGTCAAATTCCCTGGCGCTAAGGCGGACTTTCGTCACGCCGCGCTTTAGGACGCAGGAATTTTCCAAAATCGTGTACTCGCCGAATTGTATCGACTCTTCCGCCGCCGCCTCGGTCTTTGTAAGGCGCCGAAGGTTGGCCTGCAGGCGGGCGATCAAGACGCGGGGGCTAAAGGGCTTGGTCACAAATTCGTCGGCGCCCAAGTCAAGGGCGGTGATTATGTCCTCGTCGGCGTTTCTTGCGCTTACGATTATCACAGGAATGGAGTTCTTGTATTCCGCGCGGAATTTTTTCAGGAAGTCCATGCCGCTCATTCCCGGCAAGTTAAGGTCCAGCAACAGCGCCGCCGGAGCCCTTCCGCGCAAGGCCAAAGTCGCTTCTTCGGCGGAAGGGTAGACAAGCGGCTCCATGCCCGCGTTTTGAACATAAAGGGCTATTAAGTCCGCCATTTCGGGAACGTCTTCTATAATCAAGATTTTGGCTTTTTCCATACCCAGACATTATAACTCATTTTTATTCTAATATTCAATAAAAAAAAATCCGAAAATTTATAAGAATAAACTTGCATTTTTTAGCAAGGTGTGGTACTATAAAGAATAGTAGCATAGGGTAAATTTTTGCCAATGCTTCCATATCTTTATTAGTGGGGAAATAATTTAGATATGATAGAAGTTGAGCGTCTCAACGGATCAAAGTATTTTTTAAATCCGCATATGATTGAGTCCATGGAAAGCCTGCCGGACTTGACTATAACGATGCTCTCCGGAAAAAAAGTCATCGTGAAGAATTCCCCGGAAGACATTATAAATAAAATTGTGAATTATCGAAAAAGAATCGGTATAAACACCCAAGAGGTATAAAATGGATATAGCGACAATAATCGGAATTGCGGGCGGAGCTGCTTGTATCGTCATGTCTGTATTGACGTCAGGCGGCACGCTTGGCGGAATCATCGACATTCCGTCTGTGTTCATGACTGTAGGCGGCTCATACGCGGCCTTGTTCATCCTTTCGCCCCTCAACAAGGCCATCGGCCTTTTCAAGGTTATGGGAAAGTCTTTCAAGATTCCTGACTTTGGCGAAAAGTCGCTTGTCCAAAACATCGTCAACCTTTCGGACAAAGCCCGCCGCGAAGGCCTTTTGATTTTGGAAGACGGCCTTGAGGACTTGGACGATCCCTTCCTTAAAAGCGGACTTCGCCTTGTAATCGACGGCACCGACGGCGCTGTCGTCCGCAAAATCATGGAAAACGAAATGAACCAAACGGAAGCCCGCCACATGGAGTGGGTCAACTGCATAAACCAGTGGGCCGGCTTTGCCCCTGGCTTTGGAATGATGGGTACCGTTCTTGGTTTGATTGGTATGTTGAACAACTTGGAAGACAAGAGCTCGCTCGGTCCTAACATGGCCGTAGCCTTGATCACTACCTTGTACGGTTCAATGATGGCCAACTGGCTCTTGACTCCGTTCGGTCAGAACCTTATCGGCCAAAACTCAATGGAAATGCGCGTAAAGGAAATGGTAATCGAAGGCGTCCTGTCTATTCAGGCCGGCGAAAACTCGCGCGTTATCGCGCAAAAGCTTTTGACTTACCTTGATCCGGTCACAAGAAAGGCCGTGGCTTCGGAAGTATTGAAGGATTAAAAAATGGGCAAGAAGAAAGAGCCTGAGAAACCGTCAACAGCTTGGCAAGGCACCTATGGCGACATGATCACCTTGATGCTTTGCTTCTTCGTAATGTTGTACAACCCTTCGGAAATTGACGTGACTCAGTTGGCGACGATTACAGAAAGCCTTCAGATGAACCAAACTGAAAGCACTTCGGGCGGCATGTCGCTTTCGGCCGGCCGCCTTGCCGACTTGGGAAACACAATCAGCGCCCTTCCTTCGGTCGAAAAAGGCCGCTCTCTTGGCATGGCCAAGAAAAAGGCCGTGTCGCTTTTCGCTCCTGACGTAAAGTCAAACCGAATCACGATTACCAGCGACGAGCGCGGCTTGATTATAACGCTGGCCGCCGACTCCTTCTTTAGAAAGGGCAGCGCCGACTTGGACATCGAAGACACGCGCGACACGCTTTTGCGCCTTAGCGAATTTTTTAGTGATAAAGATTTGTTGCAAAAAAACCGAAGATTTAGGATAGAAGGCCATACCGACAAAACGCCGGTGGACTCTGAAAATTCAGAGTTTATAAGCAACTGGGAGCTTTCGGCCGCGCGCGCGATGAACGTCTTGCACTACCTTGCGGACTTTGGCGCTCCGGAGCGGCAGTTTTCGGTGGCGGGATACGCGGACACCAGGCCTAAATTTGAAGGCGACACAGAAGAGGCGATGGCCTACAACCGTCGCGTTGACATAGTGATTCTAGACGAAGGGCATTTTTAATGCTAGATTATAACGGAGGTAAAAAATGGCTGACGAAGACAGTGTAAACGATGACCTTGGCGAAGAAGAAGGCGCTGCCGCCGCTCCTGCCAAAAAAGGCGGAATAGGAGGCTTGCTTCCAACTTTATTAAAATACATAGCGCTCGCTTTGGGAGCGATCATTCTTATAGTTACTGTCGTAATCATTACGATGAACATAATGGGCGGCAACAAGCCTTCGCAGGCTGCCATTCCGGTAAGCGAGGACTATAAGGAAATCGCCGAAGAGTTGGAATGGTACACTTCGCTTGGAGAAATCCAAACGCGAACCAGCGAGTCCAATCCCGCGAGCGTTGTCACGAACATTTTCTTGGGCTACAAAAAAGAGGACAAGGTTACTTCAACCGAAATCACGGCCCAGAGAATTCCGATTCGCGACTTTTTGCGCAGGTATTTTTCGGCTAAAACCGCCGAGGAATTGACTCCGCGAAACGAAGAGAACATTAAGATAGAAATACGCAACGAAATCAACGACACGATTTTGAACAGAGGAAAAATCAAGAGCGTTTCCTTTGACAAGTTGAACGTTGTTGCGCAGTAAAAAAAGAGGCGGGCATTTTAGATGGTAGACGTTCTTTCGCAAGACGAGATTGACCAGTTACTCAACGCGATAAACACGGGCCAGTCAGAAACCGACGACTACAAAGCGGTTTCCGACACCCGTAAAATCAAGATTTACGACTTTAAGCGTCCTGACAAATTCTCAAAAGAACAGATCCGCACCGTGCAGATCATGCATGAAACTTTTGCCCGTCTTACGACAACCTCGCTTTCCGCCCAGCTGCGCTCTTTGGTTCACGTTCACGTAGCCACTGTAGACCAGTTGACATACGAGGAATTCATTCGCTCGATTCCGACGCCGACAACCCTTGCGGTAATCAACATGGATCCGCTCAAAGGAAACGCGGTTTTGGAAATCGACCCGGCGATCACATTTAGCATGATCGACCGCTTGTTCGGCGGAACGGGCGCGGTCACCGGCAACAAGAGCCGCGACCTTACCGACATTGAGTCAAGCGTAATGGAAGGAATCATCGTTCGCATTTTGGCCAACATGCGCGAAGCCTGGACCCAGGTTATCGACTTGCGTCCCCGCTTGGGACAAATCGAGACCAATCCCCAGTTCGCGCAGATTGTTCCTCCGACAGAAATGGTTGTTTTGGTTACGCTTGAAACAAAGGTCGGCGAGGAAGAGGGAATGATTAACTTCTGCATTCCCTACTTGACGATCGAGCCGATCATCTCAAAGCTTTCTTCGCAGTTCTGGTTCAGCTCTGTTAGAAGAAGCAGCACGACCCAGTACCTTGGAACCTTGAAAGAAAAAATTTCAACAGTGGACATGGACGTCGTTGCTGAGATTGGCTCCATCAACTTGCCGATTCGCGACGTGCTTAGCTTAAGGTGCGGCGACGTTGTAAAGCTTTCGAACACAAAGGTCGGCGACCAGCTGACATTGAATATTGGCGACAAGAAAAAATACTTTTGCCAGCCCGGCGTTGTGGGCAAAAAAATGGCGGTTCAGGTTACAGGCAAACTCGCGGACGAGGGCGCTGATGAATTTGAAGAGCTTTCCGTAGAAGGAGATGAAACAGTATGAGTGATGGCGTAATTTCCCAAGATGAAATCGACGCGCTGCTTTCGGGCGTTCCAGTGGACGGCCTTAACGCGTCTGGGCAAGTTTCCGGCGCGCCGTCGGCTAACATAGACGCGGCGACTCTTACAAAGTTCGCGGGCGAGTTGAAGGATCCTCTCGTAGAAAACTTAAAGCAAATGACTGGCGTTGAAGTTTCGGCCGGCGAGCCTACTGTTGAGGCCGCGACGCGAGACCAGTTCCTTGCCAAGCTGCCTGAGATGGTAATCGCCACCACAGCGGATTTCTCAAACGGACTCAAGGGCGATCACCTTTACGTCATCTCTACCGAGTGCGCTCAAAAGTTGGTCAGCCTTGTAAATAAAGAAGAGAACGCCGCGCTTGACGACATGGCGATGAGCGTCATCAACGAGACTCTTTCGACTCACACAAACGATGAAATCACCGCGCTTGACAAGACCGGAAAACTGGCCGGCCTTGCTTGCAATCCCGCGGAATCGATCAGCGTTCCAAAAGCGATGGTCCGCATTCCGCAAAACACTTTCGCTTTGTTCACTTTTCCGTTGACTGTCGACGGCCAGGCGTATACTTTGTGGGAAGCCGTTGGAGGCGATCCCGCGCAATCAATCGCTGTGGCGCTCGGCGGCGGAGCCGCTGCCGCTCCTGCAGGCGGATCGCTTAACGCGGCCGACATGGCGGCCCTTGGCGGAATGGCCGGCGGCGCTCCGATGGGCGGAATGGGCGCCCCGATGGGCGGCATGGCCGCGGCTCCGATGGGCGGAATGCAAATGGGCGGAATGCAAATGGGGGGAATGCCGATGGGCGGAATGGCTCCAATGGGCGGTATGCCGATGGGCGGAATGATGGGAACTCCTCCCAACGTTCAGCCTTTGCAGTATCCAAATTTAATGGGCGGCGCTTCTCCGTCAGACCAGGGAAACATCGGTCTCTTGATGGACGTTTTCATGGAGATGACCGTAGAGCTTGGCCGCACGAAAAAGCCGATCAAGGAAATCCTTGGATTTGGCGAAGGAACGATTATCGAGTTGGACAAGCTCGCCGGCGAACCGGTTGACATTTTGGTCAACCACAAGCCGATCGCCAAGGGAGAAGTCGTGGTTATCGACGAAAACTTCGGCGTTCGTATCACGGAGATTCTTTCTCCGCAGGAGCGAGTTTCAGAGCTTCACTAATTTTTTAAAATACGGCGGCTGGGGAGCCGCTTTTTTGGGTGGGGGAAAACTTGAAATTTTCAAAAGTCACATTGGCGTTTTTTTGCGCTTTTTCTCTTTTGCTGGGCTTTGCGCATTCACAGGGCAATCCTTCTGACAATCCGTCTTCCTCTCAGTCAACGATAAACGCTGGGGCTTCTTTGCCTGACGAGTCCACGCTTGCCATTACGGATGCAAGCGGAACGGGAGAGGCGGCTTTGGACAGGTCTCGCTCGTCTTCCACCGTTTGGGTTTTCTTTAGAATGATTTTTGTTTTAATCGTCGTCGTAGCCTGCATTTACCTTGTGATGAGTTTTATGCGAAGAAAAATGGGCGGCTCGATAGCCGACGACGACACCTTTTTGCGAAAGGTCGCGCAAGTGACTGTGGCTCCCGGAAAAACAGTCCAGATTGTAACGCTCTTGGAGCGCGCCTATTTAATTGGAGTCACCGACAATTCCATCGACTTGCTCGGAGAAATCAAAGACAAGGAATTGGTTGACGCGATGAACCTTAACGCCGACAGGAACCAAAACGTCGCGCGCGCCAGAAGCTTTAGCGACGTGCTTTCGATTTTCCTGAACCCCAAAAATCCTAACGCAACGGCGGGCGAAAGAAGCGCCTCAAATTCGATAACGGAATTCTTTAACAAGCAAAAAGAGAAATTTAAGAATGGCAAGTAAAGCGATTTTTTTGAGAAGACATTTTGCGCGCCTCTTTTTGTTCGCCTTTGTAAGCCTTCTTTGCGCGTTTCCGCTTTCTTCGCAAGCCGCCGGCCGCGCCGTTGACGATCCAAACTTTCCGCAAGGCTCAACCCGCGGAACGATGCAAATGCAGGGAAACGTCAATCCGGTTCAAATACCGAACGTTGACATAAACATAAGACGGCCCGAGAACGGCCAGGAAGTGGCCTTTAGCGTGCAGCTTTTGATAATGCTGACTCTCTTGACGCTGGCCCCAAGCCTTTTGATTTTGCTGACTTGCTTTTTGCGCTTTTCTATCGTGTTGGATTTCATAAAGAGAGCGCTTTCGCTGCAGCAAGTTCCTCCGACAAGCGTATTGAACGGCATAGCTTTTTTCATGACTCTTTTCATCATGTGGCCAACGTTCACCAATGTTTATGACAATGCCTTTAAGCCGATGAGGGAAGGCCAGATAGGCGTCGAGGCCGCCTTTGACGCCGCGCAAAAGCCGGTCCGCTACTTTATGTACAGGCAAATGGCGGACGACACAAGTTACATCAAGATGTTCATGAACATGCGCGGCTTGGACAAGCCCGAAACTTTGGACGACGTTCCGACTTACGTTTTGGTTCCGTCCTACATTTTGCACGAGCTTACGGCGGCCTTTAAAATAGGCATTTACTTGTACATTCCGTTCATTATCATAGACATGGTGGTCGCGAGCATTTTGATGAGCATGGGAATGATGATGCTGCCTCCTGTGCAGATTTCCATGCCGTTTAAGTTGATGCTTTTTGTTTTGGTTGATGGCTGGGGCCTTTTGACGCAGCAGCTTTTCTATTCGGTGTTGAGGTAGCGGCGCATGGATATTGGACAAATTACGAATTTAATGCGCGCGGGCATTATGCAGGTTTTGATTTTAATCGCGCCGGTTTTGGGCGCGGCCCTGCTTGTCGGCTTGATTGTCGCGATTTTTCAGGCGACGACTTCCATTCAAGAACAGACTTTGACTTTTTTGCCAAAGATGCTGACCATTTTGGCGGTCTTGGCGCTTTTGGGCGGCTGGATGTTCGCCGAGCTTAGGGATTACACGATAACGCTTTTTAGAAGCATATCGAGGATGTAGGAGATTGTAGTTTTTGTTTGGCCAGGTTTTGTCGCAGGCGCCTGTATTCCTGCTTGTCGCAATAAGATGTTTCTCGCTGTTGATGACGCTTCCCTTGTTTAGCATGAGAAACATTCCCAGCGCGGCAAAGGTTGCCTTGGCGGGCTTTATGGCCTTTAACATTTTTGGCCAGGTTGAATATTCGTCTTACGCAAGTTTACTGGCGCCTGAACAAACTTTTACGGCTCAATTCATCATGCTGATGGTCGGCGAGGCTTTGATTGGCGTCATCACAGGCTTTTACATTACGATAATCTTTGCCGCCTTTAGCGCGGCCGGCCAGTTCTTTGCCTTTCAGATGGGCTTTTCCGCCAGCGAAGTTTACGACGCCCTTAGCCAAGTTGAAAATCCCCTTATGGGACAATACCTAAACTTGATCGCCATGCTGATATTCATGCAAACGCGCCTTTTCCAAAAACTCTTTTTGGGCGGCTTGATTTCAAGCTTTAAAAGTCTGAACGCGTTTTCAATCGTAAACGACATGCTCTCCGGCGCTATTTTGCCGCGCTTTTTTATGAAGGGCTTGTCGGAGCTTTTTGCCAACGCGCTTGTGATTTCGCTTCCGATTATGGGAACCTTGATGCTGATCACGATTTCGACAGGCATTCTTTCAAAGGCGGCGCCGCAGATGAACCTTTTGAGCGAAGGCTTTCCGGTAATGCTTTTGACGTCGTTCTTCATTTTGACCGCATTAATGCCAAGCATGATAGACGCGTTCAACAGATGCTTTGACGGCGGCTTTGCCCGCCTTGAGCAGTTGATTTTAGCTTTAGGGGGCAAAAGGATATGAGCTTTGAAGACATAGACTTGCAGTGGTTTGCCGCCGAAGACGAGGGAAGAACAGAGGAGCCCTCGGACCTAAAACTTGAGAAAGCCAGAAAAGAAGGCCGCGTCGCAAAGAGCCAAGAGGTCAACGGCGCCTTTGTGTTTTTCTTTGCCGTTTTGACTTTGATGCTTTTGGCAAAGTGGCTTTTAAGAAATTTTGAGGAAATCTTGGTTTTCTTCTTTACAAGAAGCGCGCAGGGAAACGCGGTCAGCGGAGCCAGCGCCGTCGTTTTTTTTAATTACTTTACAAAGATGGTCCTGCCTATTGCCTTTGTCGCCCTTGTGGCCGGCGTGGCGGGAAACATAATCCAAAACCGAGGCTGGATGTTCAGCCTTAAGCCGATAACTCCAAACTTCAAGAAAATTCTTCCGCATTTTGGAGAGTATTTTAAGAAAACGATTTTTTCAAGGCAGGGCGCCTTTAACATTGCAAAGTCTTTGGCAAAGGTCGCCTTTTTGGTGGGCGCCGCCTATGCGATTATAAAGTCCAACATGGGCGAGCTGCTTTTTATCATCCACCAAAACGGAAACATTTTGGGAGCCTTTGGAAAAATCGCCTCGATTGCCTTTAAGCTTTTGTTCATGGCGGCGATTTTCTTTGTGGTCATTTCAATTCCCGACTATGTGATTCAGCGAAAGGAATTCATCGATTCCCTCAAAATGACAAAGCAGGAACAAAAAGAGGAATACAAGGAAATGGAAGGCGACCCCGAAGTCAAGGGCCGCATCAAGCAGGCGCAGCGGCAGCTGCTTGCGTCGAACGTTCCTCGCGCTGTGGCGGAAAGCGATGTCGTGATCACTAACCCGACGCACTATGCCGTGGCGCTAAAGTATGACTCCGCGGCCAGCGACGCGCCTGTCGTGAACGCCAAGGGCACGGACAACATGGCGCAAAGAATAAAGCAAATCGCTCGAGAGAACGACGTTCCGATAGTGGAAGACAGGCCCTTGGCCCGAGGCCTCTATGCAGACGTTGAGTTAGGTGATATAATACCTGACATGTACTATAAGGCTATTTCCATTGTGTATAGCCATTTGAAAAAATTTGACAAAAGCGCGTCTTGACAGGACGCTAATATAAAAAAAAGCCTGGGTGGGGACTTATGGCGCAAGAGCAATTAAAACAGAATAACGCACTCTCATTTATTCAAAGGAACGCAGTCAGCGTAGGCGCGATTCTTGTCGTGCTCATGTTGATTGTTCCGGTGCATTCTGTTTTATTGGATGTTTTCATGGCGATGAACCTTTCGATTTCCGTCTTGCTCTTGCTTACGGTAATCTCAACGCCAAAGCCTTCTCGCCTTACGTCTTTTCCGCAAATTATTTTGCTTGTCACTCTTTTTGGCCTTGGCATAAACGTTTCGTCTACCAGATTGATTTTGACGAAGGGCGCCGCCTTTGACGGCCGCATGGTAAGGGCCTTTTCATCATTTGTTGTCGGAAGCGACAAGGGAAGCGACGGCCTTGTTGTCGGAATGGTAATCTTCATCATTTTAATCGTAATCCAGACAATCGTAATTACAAAAGGCGCCACGCGCGTAAGCGAAGTCGCCGCCCGCTTTGCCTTGGACTCGATGGCGCAAAAAAACTTTGCCGTCGACCAAGAGCTTAACTCCGGCGCGATTACGGAAGAAGAGGCGAGGGAAAAGAGAGCCGATATAAGGAACGAAAGCGACTTCTTTAGCGCGATGGACGGTTCCTCCAAATTTGTAAGCGGAAACGTAATGGCCGGCATATTCATCACGGTGGTCAACTTGGTCGCCGGTCTTATTACCGGAATGATTTTGCGCCACGAGTCTTTTGGAAGCGCGATCGAAACTTATTCGCGGCTTACAATCGGCGACGGCCTTTTAAGCCAGATACCGTCCCTCTTGCTTTCGTTCTCAACCGGCATGTTGGTGACAGCCAGCAACTCCGAAGAGCAGCTCAGCGAAGAATTGAAGAAGCAGTTCACGCAATCGGGCGTAACCTACATCATAGCGGGCGCCGCCATAGCCGTTCTTGGCATTTTGCCTGGAATGCCTTGGTACGTCTTGATTCCGCTTGGAGCGATCAGCGTCTTTGCCGGAATAAGGATGCAGCGCTCGCAGGCCGCTCAAGAGCTGGCCAAAAAGCAGGCCGAAGCCGCCGCCGCCGGAAAGACGCAAACAGGCCAAAATCCGGCGGACACTTCTCCTGTCGTTCCGCTCGATCCGCTTTTGCTGGAGTTGGGCTACGCTTTAATCGCGCTTGTTGACGACGAAAAGGGCGCCAAACTTTTGGAGCGCGTCACAAGAATTCGGCGCGAAATTGGACTGGATTTGGGCCTTGTGGTTCCAAACATTAGGATTGTGGATTACATATCTTTGGATCCAAGCGAATACACGTTTAAGATTCGCGGAATCGAAGCGGGCCGCGCGAAACTTAAGATGGGCTATTATATGGCCATCAATACCGGCGACGTAAAGGAAGAGGTAAAGGGCGAAGCCACTCGCGACCCGGCCTTTGGAATGCCCGCCGTTTGGATTCCTGAAGACAAGCGCGCCGAAGTTGAGCGGGCTGGATACGCGGTGGTTGACACGCTTACAGTAATCGCGACTCATTTGACCGAAATCATCAGAAATCACGCCGCCGAAATTCTTGGAAGAAAAGAGGTCAAGCAAATAATTGACAAGGTCGCCGAGACTGACAAGGTTGTTGTCGACGAGGTTTTGGAAACTTGCAAGTTCACATATGGACAAATAGAAAAAGTTTTGCAGAACCTCTTGCGCGAACAGGTTTCGATCCGCAACATCGTTTTGATCTTGGAAACATTGGCAAACTACGGCCCTGCGGCCGGACCTTGGATTTTGACCGAAAAGGTCCGCGAGGCTTTGGGAAAGCAAATATGCCTTCAGTACGCCGACGAAAACAAAAAGCTGCGGGTAATGAATTTGTCGCAGGACTACGCCGAGCTTTTGCTTAACCATCAAGTCATTCCAACCGACGGCTCCAAGCCATACGTGGCGCTTGATCCTGTTGACGGCCGCAAGTGGATTTCCGACGTTAGCGCGGCTTTTGCGGCTATGCAGGAACGAGGCCTTGCGCCGATTATTCTTTGTCCTGCCGAAGTGCGCCTTTTGGTCAAAGGCTCTACAGAACGAGAGCTGCCTGGAATCGTCGTTCTGTCAATTAACGAAGTAGTAGCGGCCGATACAAGCGTTGCCATTGAAACGCTCGGCGAAATAAGAGAAAGTGTTGAGGGGGTAGGGTGATGCTTCCAGATCAGAAAAAGCAGGAGCTCTTGTATCTTACAGCGGACACGATAGACGATTGCCGCGAACAGTTGGGAAAGCTTTACGGTACCGACTATGAAATTATGGATCGCAAGAACACGACGCAGAATTACGGCCCTTTTGGACTCTTTCAAAAGCCTGGCGTGAAAGTAACTTACGTGGTCAACCGCCGTTCCGACAAAAAATACGACGGATTGAGCGACGAAGAAACCCAGCGGCTGATTCGCGATGAAATTTTGGCCCGGGCTACGGGCGGAAAAACAAAGACTGAAATTCAAATCAGCGAAATCAACAACAAGGTCAACGAGATTGCCGCGGCGATGCAAAAGCTTCCGCGAGCGTCTGGCGAGGAACGGATTGAGTCCATAGACCGCATTGAAGAAATGCTTGACGACAACGAGTTTACAAGGGATTTTATAAACGGAATCACATCGCGCCTAAAAAAAGAATTTTCGCTTGACGATTTGAATGACTTTCATAAAGTAGAGCGTCAGGTTGTGGATTGGATTGGCGAATCGATTGAAATCGCAAGTCCCAAAACCCACAGGCCTCCGCGCGTAATCGTAATCGTGGGCCCGACCGGCGTTGGAAAGACTACGACAATCGGAAAGCTTGCCGCTCAAAACGTTATAATCAGAAAAAAATCGCCGGACATGCCGCCTCTTGCAATAACGATGATAACGATTGACAAGACAAGAATCGGCGCGGAAAAGCAGCTTCAAACGTTTGGCGAGGTTTTGGACTTGCCGGTTCAAAAAGCGGAGAATGCCGAAGACTTAAAGAGCATATTTGAGTCTATAAGGAGCGACTACGACGTGATCTACATCGACACTTCCGGCTACAGCCCCAACGATTCGGAAAACATCGCCCGCCTTAAGAACACACTCAGCGTTGACGGCTTGCATCCCGACGTCTACCTTGCCGTCGCCGCATCCACAAAGGCGCGCGACCTAAAGAACATAATGCAAAACTACGAGCCATTCGGCTATTCATCTGTGATTGTCACCAAGTGCGACGAAACGACGCGCTTGGGCAATATAATAAGCGTGTTGAACGAAAAGCGAAAGTCGATTTCTTACTGGACTGACGGACAAGTGATTTCGCGAAACATTCAGCGCGCCAGCGTCGTTGATTTTTTGATTCGTCTGGCAGGCTTTTCTGTGGACAGAATTCATATCGAAGAAAAATTTGGAGAAAAATAAAATGGAAGACCAGATTAGCGAACTTAGAGAAATTATGAGAGGCGGTTCCGACCAAACCAAGAGCCGCGACGTTCACAAAACCCGCGTCATCGCGATTACAAGCGGAAAAGGCGGTGTCGGAAAGTCCAACCTGGCCGTCAACATGGCCATCGCTTACGCGCAGCTAGGAAAGAAAGTCATCTTGATTGACGGCGATTTGGGAATGGCCAACGTAAACGTTTTGCTTAGCGTCGTTCCAAAATACAACTTGCTTCAAGTAATCAACAAGCAAAAGACAATGCAAGAAATCATTTTGGACTCTGAATACGGAATCAAGTTCATCGCCGGCGCCAACGGTTTTTCAAAAATCGCGAACCTCAGCAAGGACGAGCTTGACTACTTTGCGACGCAGTTTTCTTCGCTTTCAAACGCAGACATCATCATCATAGACACCGGAGCCGGAATCTCCAACAATGTTCTTTCGTTTGTCGCCGCCAGCGACGAGGTTTACGTTGTCACGACCCCTGAGCCGACAGCGATTACCGACGCGTACGGAATGATAAAAATCATCACGACCGAAATAGAAGACCGCGAAATCAATATTCAGCTTTTGGTCAACCGCGTGCATTCCGCCGAAGAGGGAAAGAGAATCGCGGACCGCATAATAAGCATCGTCGGCCAATTCCTAAACTATAAGGTCAATTATGTCGGCTTCGTCTACGAAGACCCTGCCGTCCAAAACTCTGTAATCAGGCAAAAGCCCTTTATCGTCGTGGCGCCCCAGTCAAAGCCGGCCATGTGCGTAAAGCACATCGTGGGTAGAATAGAAAAAACAGAGGCGCCTGACAACGAGGGGGTTTCAAATTTCCTAAGAAAATTTTTGGGCTTTAAAAAGTAAAATTTTGTAGCAATTTTTTAAAATGTGTGTTATAATATAGTGAATATTTGCAAGGGGAAAACGAATTGATAAAAATTAAGCCGATAGTTTTTAGTGCCTGCGCGGCGTTCGTTTTATCCTTTGTGATTGCCATCGCCTCAAAGTCGGGCTTTGCAGCCTCGCTTTTAAAGGCGGCGGTTTTTGGGCTTTTGTTTGGCGGAATCGCAGTGGGCGTCCAATTTGTCTACTCTAGGTTTTTGGCCGAAGGGAACGCTCCCGCTGAAGCCGCGGAAGAGCCCAAGGCCATGGGCTCAAGGGTTGACTTGGTGGTGAGCGAAGAAGATTTGCCGGATGACAAAGACGCCCCGGCTTTTTATGTTGAAGGAAAGCATGTCCTTTCAAACGAGGATGTCGGCTCTCCTTCAATGCAAGCCAAGCCAAGCCAGGCCAAGCCTGCCGCTTCCGCCGAGCCAGCCGCCGAGGCCTTTAGCGCGGCCGAGCAAAACAAGGCGCTTGAAGCGGCGGAAAAAGTCCGCGAGCAAAAAGCCGCGGAGAATATTGTCCAAAAGGCGGAAGATGTTCCTGTGGACGTTGGCGTTCCTCAGGCTCAAGAAGCTCAGCCGGCTTTTTCGCCTGTAAGTTTGGCTGCGGGCGCGGTTTCTGCAAATGCCGCGGCTTCTACAAGCGACGAGTTGGACGACTTGCCGGACATAGGAGACATTGGCGGCGTTTCAAGCGCTGAAGCGCAAGAAGACGGCGTCATTGAAGATAGTGAGTTTGCGGAAGAGGGCATGGCGCATGTTAGCAGGCAGACCGAGCTTTCTGACGGCAGAATTGTGGATGTGAAAGACGCTCCGGTAATGGCGGAAGCGATTAGAACGATATTGAAGACAGAAGAATAAAGCAGGGTGTGGAGTATGGAATCAGCTCTTGTTGAAGAAAAGACAGAAGACGAACTTTGGAATGAATACAAGGAGACTCGCTCTCCCGACTTGCGCGACAAAATCATTCGGCAGTATATGCCGCTTGTAAAATATGTCGCCGGCAAGGTCAGCGTAGGCATGCCTTCTAGCGTAGAGTTTGACGACCTTGTGGGCTTTGGCCAATTTGGCCTTTTGGACGCGATAGAAAAGTACGATCCGGATAAAAACGTAAAATTCAAGACATACGCCGTTACAAGAATCCGCGGAGCGATTTTTGACGAGCTCCGCCAATTGGACTGGGTTCCACGCAGCGTCCGCCAAAAGTCGCGCGAGATAGAAGACACAATCGGCGACCTTGAGGCCCGCCTTGGCCGTTCCGCCAGCGACGCGGAAATCGCCGGAAAGCTTGGCGTAAGCGAAGAGGAATACCAGCAAACTGTTATGAAACTGTCGGGCACCAGCGTTCTTTCGCTTAACGACGTTTGGTACAGCGGAAACGACAACGACCATATGTCAATCGGAGACAGCATTGAGTCTCCTTCAAGCCTTAATCCTGACGTTATCGTTGAACGGGAGGAAATCCGCAAAATAATCATTCAAGCGATAAACGAGCTTCCTGAAAAAGAAAAGATGGTAATCGTTTTGTACTACCATGAGGATTTGACCTTTAAGGAAATCGGACAGGTTTTGGAAGTCAGCGAGTCGCGCATCAGCCAGTTGCACACAAAGGCAAACTTGCGCCTTAGAGCCAAGTTGACTAACTTGCGAAAGGGAATTATGTAAGAATGGTCGGTCTTGAAGCCATCCGAAAAGACATGGAGACTCTGCTGGAGCAGGACAAGTCTCTCAACGCGATTGAGGTTAACGCCGATTCGCTTGACGAGGCTTTGGCCGACGCCGCCACTCAGCTTGACGCTAGAATCGTAAACCTTGAATACGAGATTCTGGAAAGGGGCAGCGACGGCTTTTTGGGCTTGGCAAAAAAGCCTTGGAAACTCCGCATTTACCAAAACGCCGCCTCCCTTGCAAAAAAGAAAAAGGCGGCCTCGCAAGACTATTTCGCCAGCGACGAGCTTGACGAAGAGGTTAAGATTGTCGACCAGGACGGTCTTTACTACATCCGCCACTTTGGCGACGAGATTATGCTTAAGGTCATCATGCCGGTTGGAAAGGGCCGCCATGTGGACGCAAAGGACATTATCAACGACGCCCGCCGCCCGGACACCGTGAGCATAGAAGAAGGAAAAATCAAGGAATACGCCAAAAAAGGAACGGACGGCAAGTATGAGTCGATCGGCCTTTACAAGCACATAAAGGCTGGCGACGCCATGCTAATCATCGATGTTTCCAAGGACGAGATGGAAGCCACGCTGACCGCGACCGCTCCCGCGATGAGCGGAGGAGAGATCACCGCCGACCAAATCAGGCGCGCCTTGGAGACGCAGGGTGTTGTCGCAGGCATCGAGGACGACAAAATCGCCGAATGGGTTGACAATCCAGTTTACGGCGCGCCTTGCGAGGTTGCCCACGCGATTATGCCGCAAGACGGCCGCGACGCTTACATTGCCTTTAATTTTGAGACCGACCCGACAAAGCTGAAAATTAAGGAAGCCGGCGACGGCAAGGTTAACTTTAAGGAGCTTAACAAAATCCAAAACGTCGTCAAAGGACAGCCCCTCGCCACAAAAATGCAGCCTGAGCGCGGCAAGGCCGGAAAGACTTTGTTCGGCCGCTACCTTGAGGCCAAGAACGGAAAGGACATCAAGATTCCGCTTGGAAAGAACGTCGAGCTTGACAAGGACGGAGTCACCGTCATCGCCAGCGAGGCCGGCCGCGTCCACTTTGACGACCAAAAGATCAACGTCGAGCCCGTGTTGGAATTGGAAAGCGTCGGAATCAAAACCGGCAACATCGACTTTTTGGGAAGCGTCATCGTCAAAGGAAACGTCGACGACGGCTACGAAATCAAGGCCACCGGCGACATCGAAATTTCCGGCACTGTCGGCAAAAGCTTCATCAAAAGCGAGCGCGGCAACATCATCGTTTCGGCAGGCATCTTTGGCCACGACGAGGGCGAGGTTCATTGCGGAAAATCCTTGTGGGCCAAGTTCATTCAAAGCGCGAAGGTTGAGGTCGAGGAATTTTGCATTGTTTCCGACAGCATCATGAACAGCGAAGTGAGCGCGATGAAGCGAATAGTCCTTAACGGAAAAAAGGCCCAGATTACCGGCGGCCACCTTTTTGCCACGGAAGAAATCGCCGCGCGCAACATCGGATCTCCGGGCGGCGGAACGGAAACAATCCTGGAAGTCGGCTTTGACCCGCGAGCCAAGCACCGCTTGGAATTCATTCAGGGTCAGCAAAACGATTTGGTCCGCGAGCTTGAGGACGTTGAGAACAACATCCTTACCCTAGAAAACTATAAAAAGGCCCGCCGAACGCTTCCAAAAGAAAAGGAAGAGGCGCTTGCCCAATACAAGGGCCGCAGGCAAGAAATCACTATTGAGTCGGAAAAGATTTCTGAGGAAATCGACCAAATACAGGAACATTTGCACGAGCTTAAGGTTTTTGGAAAGGTAAAGGCGGAAGGAAACGTCTTTGCGGGCGTCAAGATTTACATTCGGGACACCTTGCAGGAAGTCCGAGCCGACACAAAGAACGTGACTTACTATATGGAAGGCGGCTTCATCAAAACTGGAAAGTATGAGGCGCCCGACATGGCCGGCCTTCAAATGCCGGAAGGATACTCAAGTTAATGGCTTTGCAGCCTATTGACCTTCAGACAATGTATTCTCAAATGGCCAATGTCGCCCAGCGTGTGGCCAGCGAAGGGCAGGGCGCCGCCTTGTCGCAGTCGATTCAAACGCAAGGCATCGTGAACCAAAACTTGCAGCAATCCCAAAGCGTTCAAAAAACGGCAGCCAACGAGGCGCAGACTGGAAAGATTAAGGCTGACGCCAAAGGTTCAGACGGAGCGGAAGCCGGCGCTAAAAAGAAAAAGGATGGCCAGCAAGAGGAGCCGCCAAAAAAGCGAGAGTACGAAATAAGAGATCCAGCGATTGGCGTTCATATAAACATCACGAGGTAAAAGAATGGGCGTCTTTTTAGTTTCTTCCCTTACATTGATAAACCTTCTTTTATGGTTGGTCTTTTTAATCCGCTTTAAGAAGCTTTTTTCGGCGGACGACATAATGGTGAAATTCCGCGACGGGATGGACAGCCTTATTAAAGACGCCCAGCGCAACACGCTCTCTAACATGAATTTAATCGACGACAAAATAAAGGAGTTAAAGGCCGCAAGCGCCGAGGCTGAACGAAAGCTGGCGATTTTGCGCCATGAGTTGCAAAACGCCGAAAAAGGCGCCGCCTTCCAAGCGCGGCTAAGCTTGCAAAGCGCCGCTCCAAAAAAGGCCAAGGGAAAGGCCGCCGCCACGACTGTTTCCAAGTCCTCAAAGCGCGGATCGTCAAAGGCCGCGGCGGCCTACAAGCAAAACGAGCTTCCGGGCGCGGACGAGGCTGTCGCCCTTACAGGCCTTTTTAAGGAAAACGCCCAAAAGTCGCTTTTTGAGGAGCCGCAAATAACGGTTACGGCCAACGGCGACGCTTACGGAAAGGTTCCGATTATAAACACAAAAATCGTCTCAAGCGACAATCCGATAAAGCCCAAAAAGCCCTTTGTCCGCCGCGTAAAGGAGTTGGCGGAGTTGGGAAAAACGGTGGAGGAAATCGCCTCCGAGACTGACCATTCGACAACCGAAGTCCAGCTTGTTCTGGACATGAACTAATAAATACAGGAGACAAATATGAGCGTAAAAAAGCAAAAATTGGCGACTCTCGCGAACGGGCAAGAGGTTCACTTGTTCACGGTTTCAAACGGAAAGATGTCCTTTACGGTCACTGACTACGGCTGCACCCTTACGGGAATCTATCTTCCGCAAAAAAACGGCCCCGTAAGCGACATCCTTTTGGGCTACTCGACTTTGCCCGAATACGTAATGTCGGACGGATACTCCTTCGGCTCAATCGTGGGCCGCTTCGCCAACCGAATCGGCGGCGCCTCCTTTAGCGTCGAAGGAAAAAAATACCAGCTTGACAAGAATGACAATAAAATCAACACCTTGCACGGAGGCTTTTTTCGCCTGGACCATCAGGTCTGGAAGGCCAAGGCCATTGAGTCAAAGTCTTCTTGCGGTGTCGAGTTCAAGCGCCGCAGCCCCGACGGAGAGCAGGGCTTTCCGGGAAACCTTGACGTGACCGTCACTTACACGCTCAGCAAGGACAACAAGCTTGCGATGCAATACAAGGCCAAGACCGACAAGGCGACTCCGGTAAATTTCACAAACCACGCTTACTTCAACCTTGCCGGAAGCGGAACTATTCTTGACCACGAATTGCAGTCCGACTGCAAGGGCTACTTGGAAGTCGACAAGAACTTAATTCCGACCGGAAAAATCATCGACCTTGCCAATAGCCCCTTTGACTTCACCAAGGCCAAGACGATAGGCCGCGACATCGACAAAGTGGCCCCCGGCTACGACCACTGCTACGTGACTCCGGCCTACAAGGGAAAGGGAGCCGCTCCCGACCCCAAAAAGCTTTTCCGCTGCGCCGTTTTGACAGACCCCAAGAGCGGCCGCAAAATGACGATGGAAACAAACCAAGAGGGCGTCCAGGTCTACACGGCCAACTGGGTCGAGGGCATTCCCGGCAAGAACGGAATCCGAATGCAAAAGCACGGCGCGATTTGCCTTGAAAGCCAGCGCTTTCCAGACGCTCCCAACAAGCCGGACTTTCCGCCTTGCGTCCTAAAGCCCAAAGAAACCTACAACGCCGTCACCGTCTATTCATTTGAATGGTGAGCCGTTAATAAAGCGATTCAAAAATTGCGGACAAGAAGGGGCGGGACGCAGAAAAAAAGACTTGGAAGGACCCGTCAGCGGACGGCTTGGCCAAAGGCCTCAAGCCGGGAGCGAATGACGGGAGGCTCCAAGGGCTTTTTTTCGTCGCTGGGACCCGCCTTTTTGGGTCCGCTTTTTTTTGTTTTTTTTCTTGTTTTTTGCCAAAATCTGTGCTATAATCGTTCCATTACATAATTGCTTACGAATTTTCACGCATTATAAGGAGCATGAATGGACGTTCAGTTGCAAGAATTGATCGACAAGATCAAAAAGGACGGCGTTGCGTCGGCGGAAGAACAAGCCGCCAAGATTATCGCCGAAGCGGAAGCAAAAGCCGCTTCAATTGTGAATGACGCAAAGTCACAGGCAGAGAGCATTGAAAAAGAAGCTAAGGCTACAAGCGAGCGCTTCCAAAAGGCAAGCGAAGACGCTGTAAAGCAAGCCTCCCGCAACCTTCTTATTTCATTCCGCGACGGAATCAACGCGCAGCTTAAGGCCATCGTTCAGGACGAGACGGCCAAGACCTACTCAAAGGACTTGTTGGCCAAGCTGATTCCCGAGACCGTAAAGGCTTGGGCGGCCAAGGCCGAGACCAGCGACCTCGCGGTTCTTCTTTCAAAGGCGGACTTGGACGCTTTGGAAAGCGGCCTCAAGGGCGCTCTCAAGGATGAAATTTCCAAGGGAATGGAAATCAAGTCCGACGCTTCCTTGGCGTCCGGCTTTAGAATCGGCCTTAAGGACGGAAGCGCCTACTACGACTATTCAGCCGAAAGCGTCGCCGACCTTTTCGCCGCCTACTTGAACCCAAAAATCGCCGCGCTTGTGGGAGCGGCCGCAAAAGAGGCCTAAAGAGTGTCAAAGCAGTACTACTTGGTTTCGCAGCTTCCTTCAGTCGAAAACCTCGACTCAAGGCAGCTTCCGATAACCGAACAATACTACAGGGATCTCTGCGGCCGCTTTCTTGACGCAAAGAGCGTAAAGATAATCCAAAATCTTTCGCTTGAGCCGCCAAAAAAAGAGGGCAAGTCAGGCTCGGCCTTCCTTGACAAATGGAACGAAAAGGAACGCTGCCTGCGCTTCGCATTGGCTCAAGTCCGCGCGCTCAAGATGAAAAAGGAGGCGGAAATGCTTCCCGCGGGCTGCACGGCCGACATAATACAGGCGGCCAGAACCGCCGTCGGAATGGACAGCCCCCTCGCGGCCGAGGAGTTCCTTAACGAGTATCGGATGGAAACGCTCAATTCACTGGCGCCGCTCGACAACTTTAGCGTTGACGCGGTCATAGCCTATGGACTAAAGCTGATGCTTGCCCAGCGCATGAAGAAGTTCGACGTGGAGACGGGCAAAGCTTCCTACCATAAAATTTACGATGAAATACTAGAGGAGTCAAAATGACCAATGGAAAAGTAATCGGCATTAACGGAAACATGGTCTCCGTTCAGTTTGACGGAAACGTCACGATGAACGAAGTGGGCTTCGTTAAGGTCGAGAACACAAAGCTTAAGGGCGAAATCATCCGCATCCGCGGAAACACGGCCCAAATGCAGATTTTTGAGATGACGGAAGGCATCAAGGTCGGCTGCGACGTTGAGTTCACCGGCGAAATGCTTGCCGTCCGCTTGGGACCGGGACTTTTGGGCCACGTGTACGACGGCCTCCAGAACCCGCTTCCCGAATTGGCCGAAAAGGCCGGCTACTTCTTGGAGCGCGGCTTTTACGTCGAGCCCCTTCCGACAAACGTTGAATGGGACTTCACGCCGATTTCAAAGCCGGGCGACACCCTTTACCGCGGCGACTACTTTGGCTCCGTTCCCGAAGGCCCCTTCACGCACAAGATTTTGGTGCCCTTCGACATGCTCGGAAGCTACAAGGTAAAGAGCATCGTTCCCGCCGGAAAATACAAGCTTGACGACACCCTCTGCGTCGTCACCGACGAAAAGGGAAACGAAAAGAAGCTTACGATGGCCTTCTACTGGCCGGTAAAGCGCGCCGTGGACTGCTACGCCGAGCGCCTTGAGCCGACGGAGACTATGGTCACAAAGACCCGCTTGATAGACACCTTCTTCCCCGTAGCCAAGGGCGGAACTTATTGTATCCCTGGCCCCTTCGGAGCCGGAAAGACGGTCATCCAGCACACCACCAGCCGAAACGCCGACGTTGACATCGTAATCATCGCGGCTTGCGGCGAGCGCGCGGGCGAAGTCGTAGAGACAATCACCGAGTTCCCCGAGCTAAAGGACCCCCGCACGGGCCGCTCATTGATGGAGCGAACAATCATCATTTGCAACACTTCTTCAATGCCGGTCGCCTCGCGCGAAGCTTCGGTTTACACTTCGGTCACCTTGGCCGAGTACTACCGCCAGATGGGCTTGAACGTTTTGCTTTTGGCCGACTCGACATCCCGCTGGGCGCAGGCCTTGCGCGAAATGTCAGGCCGCTTGGAAGAGATTCCGGGCGAGGAAGCCTTCCCGGCTTACTTGGAAAGCTACATCGCGGCCTTCTACGAGCGCGCGGGCCAAGTTCGCCTTCGCGACGGAAGCAAGGGCTCTGTCACAATCGGCGGAACGGTATCTCCTGCCGGCGGTAACTTTGAGGAGCCTGTAACCCAGGCCACGCTAAAAGTTGTCGGAGCCTTCCACGGCCTTACCCGCGAGCGCTCTGACGCCCGCAAATATCCGGCCATCGACCCGATCGCCTCTTGGTCAAAGTACAACCCTGTTATCCGCAAGGACTGGGTAGACTACGCCCGCGCCGAGTTCAAGCGCGGCACCGAAGTCAACCAAATGATGAAGGTTGTAGGCGAAGAAGGAACGACCACGGAAGACTTTGTGGCCTACCTAAAGAGCGAATTCCTTGACGCGGTTTACTTCCAGCAAAACTCCTTCGACGAAATCGACGCGGCCTGTTCGGTCGAGCGCCAGACATACACCTTTAAAAAGGTTCTTATGGTCATGGCCAGTGACTTTGACCTTAAGGACAAGGACGAGGCGCGCGCCTTCTTCAACCAGCTCAGGAAGACATTCGGCGACTGGAACTACGTTGAATTCAAATCGGATAAATTCAATTCTCTTGAAAAAGAGATTGACTCAATTTATTCACAGAAAAAAGGCGCGCTCACAAAAGCGGGCGAGGCCCTTCTTAAGGACGGTGAATAATGAACAAAGTTTACAGCAAAATTGAATCAATCAACGGAAGCGTAATCACCGTAAAGGCCACTGACGTAGCTTACGGCGAATTGGCTGAAATTGAGACAAGATTCGGAAAGTCATTGGCCGAGGTTTCGAACATTCAGGGCGACAACGTTTCGCTCCAGGTGTTCGCGGGCGGCCGCGGCGTTTCTACCGGCGACCACATCAAATTCCTTGGCCACCGAATGGAAGTCAGCTTTAGCGACAACCTCCTTGGCCGCATCTTCAACGGTTCGGCCGAGCCGCGCGACAACGGACCCGTGCTCGCCGAAAACTTGGTAACGATCGGCGGCCCTTCGGTAAACCCGACAAAGCGCATTATGGCGCGCCGCATGATCCGCACAGGAATCCCGATGATCGACATGTTCAACACGTTGGTCGTGTCGCAAAAGCTTCCGATTTTCTCTATCTCTGGCGAGCCCTACAACCAGCTTTTGGCGCGCATCGCCATGCAAGCCGAAGTTGACGTAATCGTCTTGGGCGGAATGGGACTTAAGTACGACGACTACTTGTACTTTAAGAACACGCTCGAAAACGGCGGCGCCCTAAGCCGCACGGTAATGTTCGTGCACACGGCCGCCGACCCGTCGGTAGAATGCAAGAAGATTCCCGACCTTTCGCTTGCCGTCGCGGAACAGTTCGCCTTGCAGGGAAAGGACGTTCTTGTCCTTCTTACCGACATGACGAACTTCGCCGACTCAATGAAGGAAATCGCGATCACTCAGGAACAAGTTCCGTCTAACCGCGGATACCCGGGAGACCTTTACTCCCAGCTGGCCGCCCGCTACGAAAAGGCCGTCGACTTCGCCGACTCAGGCTCGGTCACGATCCTCGCGGTAACGACGATGCCAGGCGACGACGTTACCCACCCGGTTCCGGACAACACGGGCTACATCACCGAGGGTCAGTACTACCTTAAGGGCGGCCGCATCGAGCCGTTCGGCTCATTGTCGCGCCTTAAGCAGAACGTCAACGGCAAGACCCGCAACGACCACCGCGCCCTTATGGACGGCATGATCCGCCTTTACGCGCAGTACAAGGACACGCTCGAAAAGAAGAGCATGGGCTTCAACATGAGCGCGTGGGACGAAAAACTCCTTAAATACGGCGAAATGTTCGAAAGCGAAATGATGGACCTTTCAAAGAACATCGCGCTTGAGGACGCGCTTGACTTGGGCTGGAAGATTCTAAAGGATTGCTTTGACAAGGATGAGATTGGAATCAAGACTGAGCTCATTGAGGAACACTGGCCAAATTAAAGGCCTTGCGGCCTTTAATTTAACGAGTTTTGACCGCGGCAAAACCGCGCTCAAAACATCGCGACATAGGTTTGCTATAATTTATAGGATTTTTAATGGCGAAGATTAAGCTGACAAAGAACGAACTCAAGACCCAGAAAGACGCGCTTAAAATGTACAAGCGCTATCTTCCTACGTTGACGCTCAAAAAGCAGCAGCTTCAAACGGAAATCCGCTCCATAGAGGAGCGCGCCAAAGAAGTGCGCGAACAACGCAAAAACCTTGAAAAGGAATTTGAAGTTTGGATCAGCGTGTTTGGCGAAAAAGACGCCTTCAAGCCCGGAATGGTTTCTGTAAAGAACATCAGGAAGGGAACCGGCAACATTGCCGGCGTCACGATTCCCGTTTACGAGGGAGCGGACTTTTCGCGCGGCGACTACGACCTTTACTCAACCCCCTTGTGGATTGATTTGGCCGCCGACCGCATGGAAAAGGCGCTTTCCTTGGACCTTGAGGCTGACACGCTAGAGGAACAAGTTCGCCTGCTTTCGCAAGAGCTGCGCGTCACCACGCAGCGCGTGAATCTTTTTGAAAAAGTGAAGATTCCCGAAACAAAGGCGAACATAAAGAAGATTACGGTATATCTTGGAGACGAGCAGGTCGCGGCCGTTGTCCGCTCCAAGATTTCTAAGAAAAAACTGCAGCAAAAGGCAGGGGAGGAGACAGCATGATAGCGCCTATGAAAAAAGTTTCCCTTGTCATTTTGGACAGGGAAAAAGAAAGCGCTCTTAAGGCCTTGCGAAAGGCCGGCCTCGTTCACTTGGAGCCTGTTGAAGGCAAGGGCGAAAAATTGGCCGCGCTTAAAAACGACTACGCAAAGCTTCAAAGCGCCGCGGGCTACTTGGGCGAGATTAAATTGCCCAAAAAGACCGCGTTTCCCGAACTTTCGCAGGAAGAAGCGGTCAAAAAGGCCCAGTTGGCCATTGACCTTACAGAGCGCAAAAAGAGCCTCTTGGAAAAGATCGCGGCCTCGGCCACCGAGATTGACCGCTTGAGCGCTTGGGGAACAGTAAACCCCGCCGACTTTGCCTATTTGTCAGAAAAGGGCGTGCATCTTTCAATGTACGAAGTCCCGAACGACAAGTGGCGCTTGATTGGCGAGGACGTCAAGGCCCTGCTTGTAAACTCGTCAAAGAGCGGGAAGCGCTTTTTGCTTCTTTCGGACAGCCCGGAAGCCGAGCGTCCGGCGGGGCTTCCGCCCGAAGCCTATCAGGTCGTCATGCCCGAAAAGTCAACCGAAGAAATCGCGGCTGACATAAAGGCTTACGAGGCCGAGACGGCCCAAATCGAAAAGGACTTGGCCGCCAACGCGGTTTACCTAAAGGCGATTTTGGCCGCCCAAAAGTCTTTGGAAAAGGACATTGAGTTTGAGAACGTCTATTCGGGAATGGAAAAGGAGGCCGAGGAAAAGAGCGCGACTCTTTCTTGGCTTACCGGCTATGTTCCCGTCGACTCCTTGGAAGCGCTCAAGGCGGAGGCCGCCAAAAACCATTGGGCCTTGGCCGTTGACGATCCTTCCGACGAGGACAACGTTCCGACAAAGCTTAAGAACAACAAGCTGGTCAGCCTGATTTATCCGTTGACCGACTTCTTGGACGTAACGCCCGGCTACCACGAGTACGACATTTCGTCTTGGTTCCTGCTTTTCTTCTGCGTCTTCTTTGCGATGATTTTCGCGGACACAGGGTACGGCGCCATCATAGCGCTTGCGGGGCTTTTGCTTTTGGCAAAGGCAAAAAAAGGAAAGAAGAGCCTTCCGGTTTTGGTCACTCTCTTGGGACTTTGTACCGCGGCCTGGGGCGTTTTGACTTGCTCTTGGTTTGGAATCCCCGCGGAAAAACTGCCGCCGGTCTTGGTTCAAATTTCAAGCCGCCTCTTCTCGCAGCCCAAGCTGGTTTTGCTTGGAATGGCGCCGGAAGCGGCAAAGAGTTTGGCCGACAAAAACCAGCAGGTATTCTGCTTTGTCCTTGCCTTGATGCAATTGAGCGTGGCGCACATCACTTGCACTATCGCTCACAGAAAGAGCCTCAAATGCTTGGGCGACTTTGGCTCGCTCTTGCAGCTTTGGGGAACTTTCTACGTTGTGCTCAGCATGGTAGTCGCCGACGGCGTGAACTATGTGTTCCCGCTTATGGACAACGGCAATCCTGTGAACGTCTTTGGCTGGATGGCGCCGCATTATTTCCCCACCGCATGTTTGGGCTTGTTGGGCTTTGGCTTTGCGCTCAACTTCATCTTCTCAAACTACGAGGGAAGCGTGGGCAAGTCCATCTTGGAAAGCCTAAAGAACATAATCAGCGTTTTCCTTGGAATCGTCAACGTATTCTCGGACATCGTTTCGTACATTCGCTTGTGGGCGGTCGCCTTGGCCGGAGCCGCGATCAGCGGAACGGTGAACGCGATGGCGGGCCCGATGTTCGGAAAGCTTACGATGATGGTTTTTGGCGTGATTCTTTTGGTATTCGGCCACGGCTTGAACATGATTCTGAACTTGCTTTCGGTAATCGTTCACGGCGTTCGCTTGAACACCTTGGAATTTTCCCAGCACTTGGGAATGGCTTGGAGCGGAACCAAGTATCGGCCTTTCGCCGACGCGGAATCCGCTTCATAAAAATCGGGAAGCCTGGCCTGACCAAAAATCGGGCGCGGGCTTAATTGAATGGACAAAGGGCGGATTTTGTTCCGCCTAAAAATAGAATAATAAGGCCGCGAAAAGCGGCGGCCACAAATGTGGCGACCACAAAAGTGGTAAGGAGAAAATTATGAACTGGGGTATGATTGGAGCCGGTGTTGTTATGGGTATCGCCGCTTTGGGAAGCGCGATTGGAATCGGAATTGCCGGACAGGGAGCCATCGGCTCTTGGAAGCGCTGCTACTTGAACAACAAGCCCGCGCCCTTCCTTTTGGTAGTATTCGCCGGCGCTCCGTTGACGCAGACAATCTACGGCTTCTTGTTGATGCAGACAATGTTGGCCTCGGCCGCCAGCGCCGACATCTCAAAGCAGTGCTTCTTGCTTGGCATGGGATTCGCCTGCGGCTTGTCAATGTGCATGTCAGCCATCGCTCAGGGAAAGGCCGGCGCCGCTGGTTCTGACGCTCTTGGCGAAACAGGAAAAGGCTTCACCAACTACATCATGGTAGTAGGTCTTTGCGAAACCATCGCCTTGTTCAGCATGGTATTCGGAATGATCGTCTGCTAATGACCAAAACCGTTTATTTAGGCGGTTCTGGAAAAGTCAAGAGAATTGGGATTGGAGGCGCGGAGCCTGTTTCCATACAAACGATGTGGAAAGAGGGAATCGACGACCTTGATTCCAATCCGTCAAAGTTAGAGCGGATTTTGTCGGAGATCCAAGAGCTTCAAGGCCTTGGCTGCGACATAATCCGCTTTGCCGTTCCTGACATGGCCAGCGCCTCTGGCCTTTGCAAAATCGCCGCCAACACATCAGTTCCTCTTGTGGCCGACATCCACTTTGACTACAGGCTGGCCTTGGAATGCCTTAAGGGAGACGTGGCGGCCATACGCATAAATCCCGGCAACATCGGAAGCCGCGAGCGCGTCGAGGCCGTAGTGAACGCCTGCAAAAAAAAGGGCGCGGCGATTCGCATTGGAGTCAACAGCGGAAGCCTTCCTAAAGAATTGAGGGAGCGGGTTGAGGCTGGAATTTTGGGACGGGCGGAAGCCTTGGCCTTGGCGGCGGCGGAAGAATGCAAGGTTTTTGGGGAATTGTCCTTTGACCAAGTCGTGGTCAGCATGAAGGCTTCGAGCGTCCAAGAGACCGTCGAATGCAACGAAGAGTTCGCCAAAAAGTTTGACATTCCCTTGCACATTGGAGTCACCGAGGCCGGCCCCCTTATCGGCGGCGTGGTAAAGTCAACGCTGGCCTTTAGCCGCTTGCTTGGCCAAGGAATCGGAAACACAATCCGCGTAAGCCTTTCTTCGACTCCCAAAAACGAAGTCATAGCCGGCCGCGAAATCCTTCGCGAATGCGGAAAAAGAAGCGGCGGCGTTCAAATCGTTTCCTGCCCAAGATGCGGCAGGCAGGGCTTTGACGTCCATTCCTTTGTCGAGCGCTGGCAGAGCCGCCTTTTGGCCAGCGGAAAAAACGTCACCGTGGCCATAATGGGTTGCGCGGTCAACGGCCCCGGGGAGGGAAAACACGCCGATTTAGGCATTGCCGGAGCCGGCGGAAAGGCGATAATATTTAAAAAAGGAAAAATAATCCGAACAATTGACGAAAAAGATGCCGATAATGCCTTTGAAGAGGAATTTAATTCGCTTTGAAAACTAAGACATTTATAGCAGCGTTTATTTTTATTGTACTCGGCGGAATTTTGTCCGCCCAGCATCCCGTAAAGCCCAAAGTCAGCGAGCAAAGCTGGCGCGTTTTGGCAAGGGCCCAGGTGGCTTTTGAATGTTCGGATTACGGTGAGGCCATAGCCTTGTGCGAAGAGGCGCGTAAATCCCGAGGCAAAGAGCTTAAGTGGAACAGCTATGTAATGCAAAACACTTTGAGCTCGCCGGAAGTGAAAAAAAGAGGCCCCTTTATCTCCGACTTGATTCCTGTATTAAAGGACAGGCAAGATTCAGAAGCGCTGGAGATTATAAACTCTTGGCTTGACAGAAAAGGGGCCGATTATTTTGACAACTCGCTTCCAAAATTGTACGACTACCTTAAGCGCCTTAACGAATATCCAGAATGCGATTTTTTGCAAGCCAAGATTTACCGTTTGGAAGGCGAGTACGACATGGCGATGCAGTACCTAAAGAACGCCCGCGAGCAAAGCGATCTTCTTGACGTTCCCGCTCAAAAGCGCGAAATACTTTACGAAATCGCGGATTTGGCGAAAGTGATCGGCGACCAAAAAGAGCGCGAGGGCTCGCTTCTTTTGATTGTGGCGGCCGACGGCTTGTACAAGGACGACGCCTCCAAGCGCGCGATGGTTAGAACCGTTCAACTAAAACGAAAAGACATCTTGGACTATTTTTTTATGCTGCACCGTTATTCCGCGGTCAACTCCATAAAGGCATATTTTGAGCTTGGAAAAATTTACAAAGAACAAAAAAGGCTTCGCGACTCTTGGGCTATGACTGCCAACGGCGTTGTTTGCGCCTTTACTTGGATGAACGAAATTTTGCGCGACCGGAATCCGGAATTTTCCTTTAAGACTCTTGAAGGCTTTTTTGATGAATGCGGCCTTTACGAAGACGTTCTTGATTGGACAAGCAAGAACGGCATTTGGAAGGGCTTTTACGACATGGCCGCGGCTGCCGTTGAAAACGGCTGGATAAATTTTGGAACTTCTCTCTATCAAACAATGGCTTCTTCTTGCCCCGACGCGTATTGGGCGGCCGCGGCAAAAAAAGCAGGCCAAGATTTGTCTGAATAGCGCTTAGTAAAACAATCCGATTCCAATCGTCAGCTCTTTTTTGCTTGCTTTTTCGTCGCGCCAGCTGGTGTCGATAAAGTCCTTTAGCAAAATGCGGCCTATGTCAAAGCCCGCGCTCGCGCGTATTTGAACGCTCTTCCATTTTTGCGGAAAGAGCAAAAGCTCGACGCCGGCGCAGTAAAAGCCGTCGCGGGGATCAAAGACGCGGCCGGTGGCTCGGTTTGCGGAAAGGGCTATGTCCACAAAGGGAACGGCTTGAATTTCAAAATTAAAGGATTTAAGGCGCTTGAAGCCCCATTTTTCCCAATCAGTTGAAAAAACTTTAATCGGAAAGTCAATGTTTAGGACAATAGCGGCCGCGCCTTTTGCCGAGTAGCCGTTTGGCGTATGCGGAACGCCCGAAAGGTATTGGTCGTCGGAGATTCCGCGCAATAGATGGCCGTAGCGGGTGAAAGTGTTTCTTTCCGCAAAAAGCAAAAAGCGCGAATTTAGGCCAAGGCGTTTCCATGCGGCAAAAACGTTAGCCGTTAGCTTTACGCCCGGCTGGAATTCGTTGGCCTTAAAGTTGTAGGCCGCGCTTTGCTCCGCGCTTGCGTAAAAGCCCTTCCTAAAATTTCCAATCCAGTTTACTTGGCCCAAGCCCAGTCCGTGCGAGAATATAAGGCGCGGAGAAAGCAAGTCTTCGTCAAGCGGGTTGATTCCGTTTAGGTTCCACTTGCAGTCGATTTGCGCGGCCGGGATGTAGACAAGGTTTCCGATTTTTTCAAAACGCTCCAAGACAATCGGAACAGAGAATTTTGCGTTCTCGGTCCAATAAAGCTCGTCGTTAAAGACCTTGTAGTCGGCGTCGCGGACAAAGCCTTGCGTTAAGTCAAGGCGGAGATCCAAGTTTTTAAAAGGCAGTATGAATGTAAAGCCGGTCTTTAGATTCCATTCAGGCTCTTGGCGGATAAAGGCGTATTTAAAGAACAAGTCATTGTTCCAAGAGGCTTGTATCGGTCCCATCGCAAAGGGCAGCTGGTACTTAAGGCTCGCTCCCGCGACAAAGTCGTCGCTCTTGTTTTCCTTTTGCTCCCATTGGACAAAGACGTCGGAAGAAAGCGGATTCATAAGGCCAAAAAAGTTGTCGTCCTTAAGCTTTACCTTGAATTCAAAGCCTTCGTTTGAGTCGTACTTTGGGTAGGGCAAAAGCAAAAAGTGGCGGCTGTCAACTGTCGAGACCTTTAGGGCTGCGACGGACGCCCCTTCAAAAGTTTCGCCTGTTTCAACAAGGTCAAGCTGGACGCTGTCAAAAAGGCGCTCGTTTATAAGCTTTTGCTTTATCGAAACGACATACGCGTCAAGCTCTTCCTTGCTTTTAAAAACTTTTTCAGCGTCTATTTTTATCTTTCGCTTTAGGGCCGAAACTTTTGTTCCGCCTTTGGGGTCAAAGTCAACGGAGCGGATTGTCCACGCCTGGGCCCAAAGGCTGTTGGCCAGAAAGATGGCGAGAAGGCAGGCTGCGAGGGCATAAAAAAATTTTTTCATGGATTAGCGCTTTGCGTAGTTTTTTTGCACCCAGTTTTTGTAGTCGCCGCTTTGAATGCGGGCTATCCATTCCGTGTTGTTCAAGTTCCAGTCAACGGTCATTTCAAGGCCTTGCTCAAAGGTCATTTCGCGCTTCCAGCCAAGCTCGTTTTTTATTTTTGAGCAGTCAATTGCGTAGCGCGCGTCGTGGCCCGGGCGGTCCTTTACGTGGACAATCGTTTGGCGGACGGCGGCGGGATCCTTTCCAAGCTTGGCTGACGCTATTTCTATAAGCTTGTCCAAAAGCTGGACGTTCTGCCATTCGTTTTCGCCGCCGATGTTGTATTTTTGGCCGTTCTTGCCTTTTTGCAAAATAAGCCAGACCGCCCGGTTGTGGTCCTCCACGTAAATCCAGTCGCGGATGTTCTTTCCTTCGCCGTAGACAGGAAGGTTCTTTCCCTGCGAAATGTTAAGGATCATAAGCGGAATCAGCTTTTCGGGGAACTGGTATGGCCCGTAGTTGTTGGTGCAGTTTGAAAGCGTCACCGGAAGGCCGAATGTGTGGTGGTAGGCGAAAACCAAGTGGTCGCTGGAGGCCTTTGAAGCCGAGTAGGGGCTGCGGGGGTCGTAGAGCGTCGTTTCGGTAAAGTAGCCTGTCGGGCCAAGCGAGCCGTAAACTTCGTCTGTCGATATGTGGTGGAACAAAACGTCGTCGCGCGCATTGTCGAGCGAGCAGCCCCAGTGATTTTTTGCCACGTCAAGCAATGTGTAGGTTCCCAAAACGTTTGCGCGCACAAAGGCCTCCGGATCCAGTACCGAACGGTCAACGTGGCTTTCGGCGGCGAAGTGGACGACAGTGTCTATGTCGTATTCCTTAAAGATACGCTCGACGGCGGCGCGGTCTGAAATGTCGGCCTTCTCAAAGAAATAGCGCCGCTTGTCTCCCGCGGCCGCGCCGAATTTTTCTTCCACGTCCAAAAGGTTTTCCAAGTTTCCGGCGTAAGTCAAAGCGTCAAGGTTGACGACGCGGCCTGTAAAGCCGTCAAAGTTGAATTCCTTTTTGCCGGAGGCGCTCATGCCAAAAAGGCAGCGGATGAAGTTCGAGCCGATGAAGCCCGCTCCGCCTGTAACCAAAATATTTTTAAGTTTTCTCATAACGTTCTCCTGATTATATCGCCGCTCTTACTGAGGGATTTTAAAGCGCGCGTCTTTGATGAAGCGCTCCAAACTGTCCTGCCATTTTGGGATCTTTATCCTAAGCGCCGCCTTGATTTTTTCTTTGCTTAAAACTGAATAGGCCGGCCGCTCCACCTTGGCTCCGTATTCCTGCGTGGAGCAAGGCGAGACTTTGCAGTTGTTGCTTAAAAGCTTCCGCTTGTTTAGAAGGCGCTGGATTTCTACGGCAAAGTCAAACCATGTGGTTTGCCCTTCGTTCGTAAAATGGTAAACGCCGTATGGCATGCCTTCCTTGCTGAAAATGTTGGTCCCGGCTTTTTCAACGCTCCTTATCGCAAGCAAAATCGCCTCCGCCAAGTCGCCTGTAAAAGTCGGCGTTCCAAATTGGTCGTTGACCACTTTTATCCCGTCTTTTTCGTTCATCAGCTTTGCCATCGTGTAGACAAAGTTGGGCCGGTCAAAGCCGTAAAGCCAAGACGTTCTAAAGATAAAGTATTGGGTCATCGTTTTTTGGATCAAGTCTTCGCCGTTGGATTTTGTCAGGCCGTAAACGCCAAGCGGGCTTTTGTGGTCGTCCTCTTTGTAGGGAACGGAGGCCTTTCCGTCAAAAACATAGTCGGTGGAAATGTGTATCAGCTTGGCGCCGATTTCCCTTGCGACTCTGGCTATGTTGGCGCTCGCGCTTTCGTTTAATTCCTGGGCGGCCTTTTTGTCGCTTTCGGCTTTTTCCACGGCGGTGTAGGCCGAGCAGTTCACAATCCACTTAAAGCGGCTGGAATGTCCGTTTTGTCGCGCGGTGAAATAATTTTCGCTTTCCCATTTTTCGACAAAGTCCTTGAGGGCCTTGTAGTCTCTGGCGTCAACGCCGCTAGATGTTCCCGCAAAGGGAATTTTGTTTTTTTGCAATAGACGGCATAATTCCGCGCCCAGCATTCCGGTTGAGCCGATCACCCATATCATGGAGCGAATTATAGCAAAAAAAATGCCCTTGTTCAACCGCGCGATTTTTTGCCATGGCTTCCGCATAATTGAATGAAAATAAAAACGCTCTCGGGAGAATCGAACGGCCTTTCTTGCGGTTGCGGCTGCAATGGAAGGTGTACATTTAAATCAATTTCGCTTCGCGAAATTGGCAGCCGCAAAGCAAGCGGCCGTCCGCCTTCTCCCTACGCGTTTTTAATTGTTTGAAATGCGGAAGCCCGGGCAACCGTTACGGAAGTCGCTTTTCTCGCGTTTTTTGTTTTCATTCCATAATGCGGAAATTTTGTCTTTTTTTGCGCGGCGACACTTGACATTTTTTTTTCCATTCGCTACATTATAAGCGTACATTTTAATCTCCTTTTAAAGTGGACTTGCGCAAGCAGGTCTTTTTTTTTGGAACGGAAAGCTGGATGGATTACGTAGATTTAAACACGATTCCCCATTATTCGGAATGCGAGCCTTTGGTCCGCTCTATGGGCTACGTTCTTGTTGACTTGAAGATAATTCCGCAAAAGACAACGGTAAAAATAAGCGCGGTCATCGCAAGCAAGGACCCGGCGAAAACGATTGGCGTGGAGGACTGCTCAAAAGTCCACCACGCGCTTTTGCCGCGCCTTGAGGCCTTGCTTGGAAGGGACGACACCTACATGGAGCTTACGTCTCCGGGGACTGACCGCAACATTAAGAACGCGGCTGAGTTCGCGCTTTTTAAGGGAACGGAGATTCGCGTTTGGGACAAGAATGTTTCTGACTGGGTAAGCGGAACGATTCTTGGCGCGGACAAGGATTCCTTGACGCTTGATTGCGGCGGGGAAAACAAAAGCTATAAATACGACGACATCGCAAAAGCTAAGTTTTTGCATTCATAAAAATAAATAGAGGTAGATCTTTATGGCACGAAAAAAAGTTCAGGACAATTCGTCATCGATGGCTGAGGCTATCAAAGAGCTTATCGAAGAAAGAGGCTATTCGCCGGACGCGGTGAAAAAGGTCATTGAAAACATGCTTTTGGCCGCATACAAGCGCGCCCACGGAACGAACGAAAACGCCGTCGTTGTTTTTGAGGAAGACGAGAGCGGCATCCCCGTGGACGTTACCCTTTATTCAAGAAAGGAAGTCATTGACGGCGTTTACGATCCTGTAACGGAAATCGAATTGGAGGAAGCCCGACAGCTTAGCCCCGATTGCGAAGTCGGCGACGAGCTTGACATTCCCGAAGATCCCAAAAGCTACGACCGTTCCGCCGTGTCTACCGGAAAGCAGTCGGGACACCAGGGCCTCAACGAAAGCTACAAGGACAACCTTTACGACGAATACAAGGACAAGGTTGGCGGAATCATCATCGGATATTTCCAGCGCGAGCGCAACGGCACGATTTACGTTGACCTTGGAAAGGTCGAGGGCGTGCTGCCGGTCAAATACCAGTCTCCGCGCGAAAAGTACGAAAAGGGCGAGAGAATCCGCGCCTTGGTCGTCGACATCGCAAAGACTTCAAACGGCATTCAGTTGATTCTTTCGCGCGCGGCGCCCGAATTGGTCCGCTCGATTCTTGAGACGGAAGTTCCCGAAGTTCTTGACGGAACGGTTGAAATCAACAAGATCGTGCGCGAAGCCGGCTACCGAACGAAGATTGCCGTTTCATCGGCCCGCGAGGACGTTGATCCGGTTGGCGCCTGCGTAGGCCTTAAGGGCGTTCGCATCCAAAACGTCATCCACGAATTGCTTGGCGAAAAAATCGACGTTTTGCGCTACGATCCAGAGCCGACAGTCTTTATCAAGAACGCGCTTAGCCCGGCGGAAGTCGGCCGCGTAATCATTCTTGACCAGGACAAAAAGCAGGCGCTTGCCATCGTTCCCGACAGCCAGTTCTCTTTGGCGATCGGAAAGCAGGGCCTCAACGTTCGCCTTGCCAACCGCCTTTGCGACTGGAACATCGACGTAAAGACAGAGGAGCAGGCCGCCGAGCTTGACCTTAGCGAGATCGCCACAAGGCAAAACGCCCAGAGCCTCTTTAACGACGACTACGAGGAGATCGCCACTATTTCCGAGTTGCCCGGAGTTGACGAGCGCGTGGCCGGCCTTCTTAAGGAAGCCGGAATCGAGGACGTTCAAAAGTTCATCGACGACTACGAGACAATCAACGTTGAGGGCGTTTCTAAGGAAGACTTGGAAAAACTCAACGAGCTTATAAATCAAAACGTGGAGTTTGTTGAGGAGGAAGCCCAAGAGCAGGCTCCTTCGCAGAACGCCGAATCGGAGCAGGCTTCTTCCGAAGATTCAGAAGAATACCATTGCCCGGAATGCGGCGCCGTTATAACCCTTGACATGACGCATTGTCCAAAATGCGGTGTCGAGTTTGAATTTAAAGAGGACGAGGAATAGTAGTTAATGGCAGAAGAAACAGAAAAGAAAAACGGAGTGGTGTTGCACAAAAAGGCTGGAGCTCCTAAAAAGACGGAAGACTCCGCTGGCGTAGGCGCGCCCGCTGAAAAAAAGAAAAAGGTGATTCTAGTAAAAAAGCGGCCTCAAGCTTCTCCGTCCGCCGCTAACAATACGGTTGCCGCTTCTGCCGCTGCTAAAACTCAAGACGCGGCTGAAAAGCCTCTTTCGGAAGAGAAAAAGGCCGTCGCCGAAGCGAAGCCCGCCCCTAAGGCTGCGGCTCCCGCTGCCGTTAAAAAGCCGGCGGCTCCGTTCTCTTTGAATTCGGCCCGTCCCAACGTCAAGGCCGGAAATTTAAGCGACCATTCAAGGGGCGGCCAGTGGAACCGCGGCGGGAACAACCGCGGCTCGTTTGGCGGCGGCCAGAATAGGGCCGGCGGCGGCTTTACAGGCGCCCAGGCCAGGGCAGGCTACCAAAACCGCGAGCGCGACAACAGGGGCGGTCCGGGTTCCTTTAACCGGGGCGGCCAGGGCGGCGGCTTTAACCGCGGTCCCGGAGGCTTTAACCGAGGCGGCCAGGGCGGCGGCTTTAACCGCGGTCCCGGAGGCTTTAACAACAGGCCCGGCTCCGGCTTTGGCGGAGGCTCCGGCGGCTCGTTCGCTCCAGGCGGCATGACCGGCGGAAAGCCCAGCCAAAACGCTCCCAAGAAAACATTTAAAGGAAAGAAGCAGCAATACAGCCGAAAGGACAAGGAAGAGGCTTTTGACGAGGACAAGTTCTACGAGTCCCAGAAAAAGGCCGAGACCCAGGTCAGCGACGTTCCCAAGTCAATCGACATTATGGAGACTGTTTCCATCAGCGACTTGGCCCGCAAGATGAACCTCAAAGCCAGCGAAATCATCGCGAAGCTTATGTCGATGGGCCAGATGGTGACAATCACACAGTCAATCGACAGCGACACGGCCACGCTTTTGGCAGCCGAATACAATTGCGAAGTCCATTTGGTAAGCCTTTACGACGAGACTGTAATCGCGCGCGACACAAGGAACGACGACAAGCTGGAGCCTCGTCCGCCGATCGTAACCGTAATGGGCCACGTTGACCACGGAAAGACAAAGACTTTGGACGCTATCCGCCACAGCCATGTCGCCGAAGGCGAGGCCGGCGGAATCACCCAGAGCATCGGCGCTTACAGCGTTCAGACCGAAAAAGGAAAAATCACTTTCTTGGACACTCCTGGCCACGAAGTCTTTACGATGATGCGCGCCCGCGGAGCCCAGATTACCGACATTGTTGTATTGGTCGTGGCCGCCGACGACGGCGTAATGCCCCAGACTTTGGAAGCGGTCAACCACGCCAAGGACGCCAAGGTTCCGATAATCGTGGCAGTAAACAAGATAGACAAGCCCGACGCCAATCCCGACCGCGTGCGCACCCAGCTTACAGAGCTTGGCCTTACGCCCGAAGATTGGGGCGGAGACACTCAATATGTAAACATCAGCGCCTTGAAGGGCGAGGGCATCGACGACCTTTTGGACGCGATTTTGCTCCAGGCCGAAATGCTTGAGCTTAAGACCGTTTGGGATTGCCGCGCCGAAGGAAAGGTTTTGGAGTCCCGCATCGACCAAGGCCGCGGCGTTGTCTCTACAATCGTAGTCGAGCGCGGAACTTTGCATCAGGGGGATCCTTTCGTGGCCGGCATTTATTCAGGCCGCGTCCGCGCTATGTTCAACGACAGGGGCAAGCGCATACAGGAAGCGACTCCCAGCCAGCCGGTTGAGGTTATCGGAATTGAGGAAATGCCCAACGCCGGCGACCCCTTCCAAGTCACCGAAAGCGAAAAAGAGGCGCGCGCGATAAGCACCAAGCGCGTCGAGCTTAAGCGCTTTGAGGACGCAAAAGCCGTCAAGAAAGTCACGCTCGACAACTTGTACCAGACGATTGACGCGCACGAAGTCAAAGAGCTTAAGGTTGTCATCAAGGCCGACTTGCAGGGAAGCGCCGAGGCCCTTAAGGTTGCCCTTGAAAAGCTTTCAACAAAGGACATCCGCCTTGTGGTCATCCACTCGTCGGCCGGAGCGATCAACGAAAGCGACGTCATCTTGGCCGCCGCTGACTCCAACGCGATCATCGTCGGTTTTAACGTCCGCCCGACGCCAAAGGCAAAGCTTTTGGCCGACCAAGAAAAGGTTGAGATTCGCAAGTACTCAATCATTTACGAATGCGTCAACGAAATCACGGCGGCCATGGAAGGCATGCTCAGCCCCGACACAAAGGAGCAGGTTATCGGAACTGTCGAAGTCCAGAACACTTTCAAAGTTCCAAAGATCGGAACGATTGCCGGCTGCTATGTTTCGGACGGAACTATCAAGAGAAATTGCGGCGTTCGCCTTATCCGCGAAGGCATCGTAATCTATACTGGAAAAGTCACCTCGCTCAAGCGCTTTAAGGACGACGCCAAGGAAGTGGCCAAGGGCTACGAATGCGGCGTCGGCTTGGAGAACTGGCAGGACATTAAGGTCGGCGACCAAATCGAATGCTTTGAATACATCGAAGTTGCCCGAAAGCTCGGCGACGCTTTGATTGACGACAAGTCTAAGAACGAAGCCGCTGCCGCCGAACAGCGAAGCGAGGCCGAAGCCCGCGCCGCCGAAGAGGCAGCCAAGGAAGCGGAAAAGATCGCCGCCGAAAAGGCAGCCGCCCGCGCGCGAAAGGAAGCCGAGCAAGCCAAGCCCGGCGCTCACGGCGTGAATCCCCATGCCGTTCCGCCCGCTAACAATGGCGAAGGACAGGCCTGATGGGACAGTATAGGCTTTTAAAGCTAGGCGAGCAAATCAGGGGCGAGATAGCCAACATGATTTTGCGCGCCGAGATTAAAGACCCGCGAGTGTCAAACTTTTTGACGATCAACCGGGTCGAGGTGGCCAAGGACTTGGCGCACGCGAAAGTTTACGTTTCCACGTTCATGTCGGAATCGGAACTCAATCGCGGCGTGCAGGGCCTGACCAGCGCGGCGGGCTTTATCCAATCCACAATCGCAAAAAAACTCACTATACGGCAATTTCCCCACTTGCATTTTGTGGCCGACACGTCAATCCGCGACGGCTACGAAATGGCCAAAAAGCTTGAGGACTTGGTAAAAAGCGACGCCGAAAAATCCGCCGCCGCGCAAGCTTCCGGTTCGCCTGAGGACTAAACTTGCGATGACCGGTCCAAGCGGAATAATTCTTTACGACAAAAAGCCTGGCGTCACAAGCTTTTCCGCCTTGGGGAAAATCAAGAAAACTCTTGGCACAAAAAAAGTCGGCCACACGGGAACATTGGACTTGTTCGCGCAAGGCCTTCTTGTAGTCTGCGTCGGAAGCCTTACGCGTTTGGCCGGACTTATAACGGCCTTTGACAAAGAATACGAAGCCAAAATAATTTTTGGCGAGCAGACGGACACGCTTGACCCGACCGGCCAAGTCGTAAAGACCGCGCCGCTTCCAAGCTTGGCCGCGCTAAAAAAATCTCTTAAAAAATTCACAGGAAAGCTTATGCAGCGGCCGCCGGAATTTTCTGCGATTAAAATCGGCGGAAAGCGGGCCAGCGACTTGACGCGTTCAGGAAAGGAAGCCGCGCTTCCTGAGCGTCCGATAGAAGTTTATGAAGCCCAGCTTTTGGACGCGGCTTTTGAAGGCGGTGACGCGAACGAGGCGGCCGCTTCCAACGATTGCGGCCTTGCAAACGAGCGCGCTTTGGTAAAGTCCGCGCGGGTCCGCTTTTTGGTCAGCAAGGGAACTTACATCCGAAGCCTCGCGCGCGACATAGGCCTTGACTGCGCCTCCGCCGGCCGCCTTGAAACGCTAAAAAGAACGCGCGTCGGAAACTTTAATCTTATTGACGCCTGCGACGAAGACACGATTTGCGCCTCTTCCTTGCGGGAAATGGACGCGGAGACCGCGCGCCTTTGCGGGCTGAACGCGGCCTACTTGCGCGCCGGGCAGGAGGAGAATTTTTGGAACGGCCGGCCCTTGCGCTTTTCCTTTTTTGAGGAGCCGCTAAAAGAAGGGGCAAGCGCGGTTTTTTCTTCCGGCAAAGCCTTTATGGGCGCCGTAAAAAAAGAGGGCGGCCGCGCCTTTTACGAGTATGTCGTTCCCAAAAGCGATGAGTTTTTGGAGGCGGCGAAATGAAAGTCTATTCTTGGAACGACGTTGTTAAGGGCGCGGAAAGCCGCTCGGCCGCCAGTCTTGGGCTTGCGAGCGATTCAAATTGCGCGGCCGCCAGTCTTGGGCTTGCGAACAATCCGGCCGCCAGTCTTGGGCCGTCAGCGGTTACAGTCGGCGGCTTTGACGGAATGCATTTGGGCCACCAGGCGCTTTTTGACGCGGTTTTTGAATGGAAGGAAAAGCGCGCGCGGGCGGGCCTTTTGGGCTTGCAAAATGTTCGCGGCGCTTGTTTGGCCGGCGCGGTCACTTTCACCCGTTCCCCCGGAGCCTTTAAGAGCGAATCATATCCGGGCGACCTTATGACAGAGAGAATGAAGCTGGAATTTTTGGAAAAAAGAGGCTTTGATTTTTGCGTAATGATTGACTTTTCCGAAGATTTCAGTAAAATAGAAGGAAGGAATTTTCTTGACCAATTGAGAAAATTTTGCTCTGCGCAATTTTTGGCGGCAGGCTCCGATTTCCGCTGCGGGCATAATTTAGACACCGGCGTTGCCGAATTGGCTGATTACGCGACCCAAAACGGTTTGGAACTGAAAGTTTTGGACGACGTCACGCTTGACAAAAAGCGCGTCAGTTCAAGCTTGATTCGCGGCGCGGTTCTTGAAGGCGATTTCGCTTTGGCGAAAAAGCTTTTGGGCTTTCCGTACCGCATTGATTGCTCCCGCTTGGAGTGGAGGGCGAGTTCGTCGGACTCAAGTCTGTCATTGATTGCGAACGGAAGGACAACGCAAGTTTTGCCAAAAGCCGGACGGCATCCGGTTAGCGTTGTTTTTGCCGGCAAAAAAAGTTCAGCCTTTTTTTGCGCGGAAGGCCAATTCCTTCGCCTGGAATTTCCGCTTGGGCAAAAAGATTTTTCAAGCGTTCAAGAAATTGAATTCTTATAAAAAGCCCCGCTGGGGCAAATCGAATTTTTAGGAGAAAAACATGGCACTTTCAAAGGAATTGTCACACTCAATCGTTAGCAAGTTTGGAGCCAACGAAAACGACACAGGAAACACAAAGGTTCAGATCGCGCTTTTGACAAGCCGCATCCAGCAGCTTACAGACCACGTGAACCGCTTTCCCAAGGACTCAAGCGCCAAGCGCAGCATGATGAAGGTTGTAGGCCAGCGCAAGCGCTTCCTCAAGTACTTGATGAGAAAGGACTTGGAAGGCTACCGCGCCCTCATCAAAGAGCTCGGCCTCCGCAAGTAAATTTGTTTTAAATATGGCGGCGTTTTTTGCGCCGCCAACAGTTGACCGTATCCTGTGATTGCGGAAAAGAAGATAAAGAGGAAAAGGAATTGTCAGTAGAAAGAGTAACCTACAAAATCGGCGACGAGGAATTGATTCTTGAAACCGGAAAAATCGGCAAGCAGGCCAACGGCTGCGTCTATGCCCAGTTTGCGGGAACGGCGGTAATCGCCACAGTTTGCGCTTCGAGCACGGTAGTTGAAGGAATGGACTACGTTCCCGTTACTGTTGAATACAATGAAAAATTTTACGCCGCCGGAAAAATCCCCGGAGGCTTTGTCAAGCGCGAAGGCCGCCCCAAGGACAAGGAAATCTTGGTCAGCCGCCTTATCGACCGCCCGATGCGCCCGCTTTTTGAAATGTCATTCGGACGCGAAATCCAAATCGTTCCGACTTGCGTAAGCGCGGACGGAATCCACACACCCGACATTTTGGCCGTAATCGCTTCGAGCGCGGCCGTTTCAATTTCAGACATTCCGTTCCACGGACCTGTCGCCGCTTGCCGCGTAGGATACCTTGACGGAAAGTATATCATCAACCCGACGTTCCAAGAGCAGGAAAAGGCTCAGCTTGAAATCGTAGTCGCCGGAACAAAAGACGGCTTTACTATGGTAGAAGGCGGCGCCAACGAAGTCAGCGAAGAAGTGATGCTCGGCGCCTTGAACGAGGCGCAAAAGTTCATCACCGACATGTGCTTGCTCCAGGAAGAGTTGGTAAAGAAGGCCGGAAAGGAAAAGCTTCCGCTCGCGCCTCTTGACGTGACTCTTGCCAACGCCGCCGAAATCGAAGCCAAGGCCACTCCGCTTGTCAAGGAAGCCAACTTCCGCCCGGGAAAGCAGGCCCGCGGAGAAGCCGTAAAGGCCGTGAAAAAGCAAATCGCCGCCGAATACGCCGAGCAGCTTGAGGACGAAACGCAGAAAAAGCTTTTTGACGCCTTGTTCGACGACATCCAGTACAAGCTTCTTAGAAAGTCAATTTTGGAGGAAGGAGTGCGCATCGACGGAAGAAAGTGCGACGAAATCCGCCCGATTACTTGCGAAGTGAACGTTTTGCCGCGCCCGCACGGAAGCGCCTTGTTCACCCGCGGCGAGACCCAGTCTTTGGCCGTCACGACTTTGGGAACGCTTCAGGACGAGCAGTCATACGACGACATCGACGGCGAGAGAAGCGAGCACTTTATCTTGCACTACAACTTCCCGCCTTACTCAGTAGGCGAGACAGGAAAGCTCACTACAGGCCGCCGCGAAATCGGCCACGGAAACCTTGCCCGCCGCTCGTTGGCGCCGATGGTTCCAAGCCGAGAGGAATTCCCGTACACGGTTCGCGTTGTTTCTGAAATCCTTGAGTCAAACGGCTCGTCATCGCAGGCCTCTACTTGCGGCGGCTGTTTGTCAATGCTCGCGGCCGGCGTTCCGCTTAAGAAGATGGTTGCCGGAATCGCGATGGGCTTGATTACAGAAGGCGAGCACTACGAAAAGTACAAGATTTTGTCAGACATCTTGGGAGAGGAAGACCACCTTGGCGACATGGACTTTAAGGTTGCCGGAACAAAGGACGGAATCACAGGCTTCCAGATGGACATCAAGATTCCTGGCGTTACGACAGAAATCATGACAAAGGCCTTGGAGCAGGCCCGCGTCGGCCGCTTGCACATTCTTTCCATCATGGAAAAGTGCATTTCAAAGCCCGCGCCGCTTTCTCCGTACGCTCCCAAAATTCTTACGACAAAGATTCCGATTGACAGAATCGGCGCCCTTATCGGACCCGGCGGAAAGAACATCAAGGCTCTTTGCGCCCAGTATGACGTTACGATCAACACTGACGAAGACGGAACGGTCACGATTTACGGAAAGACCGGCATGGCCGCCGAAGAAGCCGCCAAGGCAGTCAAGGGCATCGCCGAAGATCCGGAGCCCGGCACGATTTACCAGGGAACTGTCAAGAGCATAAAGGACTTTGGCGCCTTTATCGAGATTCTTCCCGGAAAAGAAGGCCTTTGCCACATTTCAAAGCTTTCTCACGGAAGAGTTGAAAAGGTGACTGACGTTCTTAAGGAAGGACAGGTTATTCCTGTCAAGCTTTTGGAAGTCGACCAGAGAGGCCGCTTGCAGCTTTCTTACATCGACGCTTTGGACGAGCAAAAGAAGTAAAATATGAGCGAAGTTTCAATCAAGGTCAAGGCTTTGGAAGGAGTCACGATTCCCGAATACAAGACCGCTGGAGCGGCGGGCGCGGACGTTTGCGCCTTTGTCGACTCTCCAGTGGAATTGAAGCCGGGCGACCGCGCCTTGATTGGAACCGGCCTCTTTTTCGCCATTCCCGACGGCTACGAAATTCAAGTTCGTCCGCGCTCGGGTTTGGCGGCAAAAAACGGAGTCACAGTATTGAACACGCCCGGAACGATCGACAGCGATTATCGCGGCGAGCTTAAGGTGATTCTTGTAAATCTGGGCAAAGAAGCGTTCACCGTTAATAAGGGCGACAGAATAGCGCAAATCGTCGCCGCTCCGGTGACTCGCGCCCAATTTTGCGCCGTGGAAACTCTTGACCAAACTGAGCGCGGTTCGGGCGGCTTTGGCTCGACTGGAAAGTGAATGGATGGAAAAGATAACGCGCTGGAAGAGCTTCTCCGCCTAGCCCAAGAAACAAAAGGCCGCGCCAGGCTTTTTTGCCAAGGCCTTTTTCAAAAGCTCCTCCAAAAAATCCTAAAACATAAAAAAATCCGCCTCTTAAAAGACAAGGCCGCGGGATATTGCGCCAAGGCAAAGCGCAAGTGGATTGCGCTAAAATTCTACAGGCGGCAAAACAAGGACAAAAAGCTTACAAGATACATCGTAAAGCAGCTTTTGCTTTACTTTTTTGTAATGTATCTTTTTTTCTTCTTGATTTTCTTTGTGAACCAAATCATGCTTTTTATGAAGCAGCTTTTGGGAAAGCGCATTCCAATCGTCGACGCGATGAAGCTTATGTTCTATTCGCTTCCGTTTGTAATCGCGCAGTCCGCTCCCTTTGCGACGCTGACAGGCTTTTTGATGTGCTTGGGAAGGATGAACACCGACAACGAAATTTTGATTTTCAAGGCTTCGGGCTGCAATTTGCGAAAGCTTTTGCTAAAGCCAATAGCGGTCTTGGGCGTCATAATCTCAATCTTTTCTTTTTTCGTCAACGACTATCTTTTGCCCTTGGGAACGTCAAAAACCCGCGAGCAGCTTAGAAAATCGATCGCCTCAAATCCCACGATGGAAGTGGAGGCGCAAAGCGTAAAGCGCCTGAACGACACCAGCGTTGTCTTTGGCAACGTAAGCGACAAGGACGTAAGCGACTTGCTTTTGCTTGACTACGACGAGTCGGGAAACCAGCGCTTTATCGTCGCCGGCAAAACCCACGTCGATTCCGGCGCCTACAAGGGCGTAAGCATGCGCTTTGACATGAACGACGCGACCGTAATCGTTTTGGACAGGAGCAAGCCTTCCGACTTTGACCTTTTAAAGTCAAAGACAATGTCGCTGCATCTTTTTGAAAGCACGGTCTTTAACTTTGAGCGCAGCCTTTCGCCGGCGGAGCTTACCAGCTTTGACTTGGGAAAGAGGATTGGCAAAATGAAAAAAGAGGGCGGCCATGATCCGCGCGAGATAAACATGAACGTCTTGGAGTACAACAAAAAGTTTTCGCTTCCGTTCGGATCGCTGTTTTTCGCTTTTTTGGCGATGCCTTTGGCGCTGCTTTTTGGAAAAGTCAACGGGCAGACAATCGGGCTTGTCGTGGGCATTTTCATTTCGTTCTTGTATTGGGCGATGATGACGGTTGGAATCCAGCTGGGCTATAGGAACGGCTTGAACGGATTTTTCTTGATGTGGCTGCCCAACACGGTTGTGGGACTGTCGGCGTTTTTGTTTTATCTGGGGGCAAGAAAAAAATGAAGCTTGTCCTTTACGTTTACCGCCTCTTTCTTCCGCTTTTTGTTTGCTCGATGTTCACCTTTGCCTTTATTTTGGAATTGGTGGACCTTATGATGAACATTTGGAAGTACATTTTGAACATGGTTCCTCCGGCCGCCGTCGGCGCGATTATGCTGAACTTTCTTCCAAAAACTTTCACTTGGGCGCTTCCGATGAGCGTTTTGTTCGCGTCATGCTTTATGCTAAGCTCCCTTTATTCAAGGAACGAACTTACAGCGCTTTTCGCTTCGGGCGTTTCGCTGATAAAATTTTCAATGCCATTGATCGTATTGTCAGCCGTTTTGTCTGTGGCGCTTTTTGTCTTTCAAGACCGCGTCGTCGTAAAAGCCAGCCTTAAGTACGAGGAGTTAAAGGCCGCGGCCCTGCGCGAACAAAAGAACAAGAGCAACGACCACATTGTGTTGATGTCCGGAAACGGCGAGATGGTTTACAAGGCCGAATACTACGACGACGAAAGCCAGCGCCTTCACAGGCTTTATGTCGTTGCCAGAAACGAAAAGCGCGAGCTTGTTTCAATCATTTACGCGCCGCTGGCAATTTGGGATAAAAACGAAAATCATTGGAGGACCGAAAACGGCGTCGAATACATTTACGACGGCGATTCGTTAAGAAGCGGCTCGGTGAACACCGTTGACCAACTGGCTTTGACAGAGCCGCCGGAGACTTTTAGGAACAACACGGTCTCTGTCGAGTCCGCGACTGTCGCCGAAAGCCGCGCCTACATCAAGCGCCTGCAAAAGGCCGGACTTCCGTTCGCCGAAAGCCTAAGCCAGTACTACAACAAGTTCGCGTTTCCTTTTGTCGTTTTGATCGTGGCCTTTTTGTCGATCGGCATTTCGGGGAAAAGCCAGCGGAACGTTTTTGTGATAAGCTTGACCCTTTCTTTGGGAATGGCGGTTTTGTTTTACGTCACGCAAATGATTACGATGCTGATGGCAAAGTTTGGAATGCTTCCGCCTTTGATGGGAGCCTGGTTTCCTGTCGCGCTTTTTATTGTGATTAGTTGGGTCTTGTTAAAATACAGCAGAACTTAGTGTGGGGCGGTCTATGAATTCGATTTTTAAGATTAAGGCAAAATCCTCTTTGTCGCGCGCGCGAACGGGAGAATTGACTTTGCCGCACGGAAGGGTGCAAACGCCGGTTTTTATGCCGGTTGGAACCAACGGCTCGGTCAAGGCTGTTAGCAAGGACGACCTTGAGGAAATCGGCTTTGAAATCATTTTGGCCAACACTTACCATATGTACTTGCGTCCCGGAAGCCAGCTTGTTCGCGAGGCCGGCGGCTTGCATGGCTTTACAGGCTGGAAGCGGAATTTTTTGACCGACTCAGGCGGCTTTCAAGTCTTTAGCCTTTCTAAAATCAGAAAGATTATGGAGGAGGGCGTCCGCTTCCAAAGCACGGTCGACGGCTCCTACCACTTATTCACGCCCGAAAGCGTCGTCCGCACGCAAGCCGACTTTAACTCCGACATACAAATGCAGCTGGACGTTTGCGCGGCCTATGGGGTGGACAAAAAGGAAGCCGAGAGCGCGCTTGGAACCACAAGCCGATGGCTTGAGCGCGCGGTGGCCGAATGGAAAAAGGTCCAGGAAGAGGAAGGATACAAGGGAATCCTTTTTCCGATAGCGCAGGGAAATTTCTTTGAGGACTTGCGAAAGCAAAGCGCGGAATTTGTTTCAAGCTTGAACTTGCCGGGAATCGCCATCGGCGGCCTAAGCGTCGGCGAGCCTGGCGACGTCTTTGCGCGCTACTTGCAATACACCGTTCAGTATTTGCCGGAGGAAAAGCCCAAGTATGTCATGGGAATCGGAACGCCCGAATACATTTTTGAGGCGGTGGCCGACGGAATCGACATGTTTGACTGCGTTCTTCCCACAAGAAACGCGAGGAACGGAAGCTATTTTACCCATGACGGAATGCTAAGCATAAAGCAAGAGCGCTTTACCCATGACTTTGGCCCGATTGACCCGGAGTGCGACTGCAAGGTTTGCAAAAACTACAGCCGCGCCTACCTTCGCCATATGTTTAAAAGCCAGGAAATCCTTTCTTCGATGCTTTCAAGCTACCACAACCTTTATTTTTTGCATTCTTTGGTCAAAAAAATCCGTAACTCCATCGAGGAAGGAAGGTTTGAAGAGTATAGGAGAAGCTTCCTAGACAGATTTACCCGCGGTGAGGTAAAATAAGACTATGAAAATTTTTGCGATTTTTGCGGCTGCGATTTTTTGTTTCTCAACAATCCTTTTTGCCCAAGACGGCGGAGCGGAAGATGCTCCTGTGGTTGACATCGTTCCAGAGCGGGAAGAGACAAATGAACAGGCCGAGACAAAAGAAAATGAAAAAATAGAGCTTGCCGGCGTGAGCGACGTTCCCGCGGCCAAAAGGCCAAAAGCGCCCGACAGCCAAAAGGCCAAAGCCGCCGAAGAAAAGGACGAGGCCGACACAAAGGAAAAAAATCGCGAGACGATAAAATTTGGAATCGACTCGGAGCTTAGCGAGCTGGTTCAAAAATTGATTGACAACGACGACCCAAGGTATTCCGACGAGCTTTACGACTTGTTCCAAACGACAAAAAGCCCCGCGGTCCGCGAAAAAATTTTGGACTACTTCACAAAGCTGGAGGACCCTTGCCTTGAGGACTACGCCGTCACGATTTTAAATGACCCTTACGAGGAGCGGAACTCAACCGTAGAAAAAGTCTTTAAATACACGGCCACCGTAAAGACTAAGGCCGCGGTTCCAGCCGTTGTGGCGCTTTTGGAAAGCGACAACGAAAACTATTTTAGTCCCGCGCTTACGACGCTTGGAGAAATCGGCGGCGAGCGCGAGGCCGAATACTTGGTTGACTACCTGGACCGCGCCGACTTGACCACGCCGCAACGCCAGGCCCTTATGAAAGTGCTTGGAAAAATAAAGGCCGTCCAGACTTGGGACGCGCTTGTCGAGATAGCGAAAGACGACGGAGAGAACGCCTTTGTGCGCTGCTACGCCGCCGAAGCGATCGGCGCGATGAAAAAGCCCGAGTCGATTCCGGTTTTGCTAAAGCTTTTTGAAGAGCCCGACCCCAACATGCGCTGCTACGTCTTAAAGGGAATTTCTAACTTTGACACAAAGGAAGCCAAGGACTTGGTTGTCCAAGCGATAAAGGACTCGCAATACAAGGTTCGCCTAGACGCGATTGACGCGGCGGCCGGCATGAAGCTTAAGGAGGCTGTTCCTTATTTGGTCTATCGCGCGAAGAACGACCCGGAGGCAGCCGTAAAGAAAAGGGCCTACGAAAAGCTTGCCGCCTACGAGGACGCGGAGGCCGACAAATTCTTGGTCGGACAAATCACCGACAAAAAAACAAGCGACGCCGTAAAAAAGCAGGCGACGGAAGCGCTGTTGAAATACGGAAAGGCCGGCCGCTCCGAAATAGCCAAGTGGGCCCAAGCCTTGGCCGCCGACGACACCAAAAAGCCGATGAGGCGCGATGTTGGAAAGCTTTTGACAAAATATTCAGATTCTGCCTTTAGCGGCGCCTGCGCGGCCTACCTTTCCAGCCAAGACAAGGACACCCGCTCAATCGGCATGGACATGTATGCTGCCGGAAAATTCTCTTCCTGCGAGCCAAAAATCCGCGCGATTGCCGACGACAAAAAAATGGGCTCGCTCCAAAAGCGCGCGATGAAGCTTTTGGGCATTGAATGACAGTCCGCGTGAGCGGCAGGACGGCAAGAAAGCGCTAGTAGGTCTCTTTCAATTTGTATGCTTCGATGGGTTTTGAAATTACGCTGTCAAATGACAATTCAATTTCATTGTAGTTTATTTTAAAAACAGTCGCATTCACGCTGTACATTTCATTGTCATAGTATTTAAATGTCAGCGTGTCGCCTTCTTTTACGAAAAACTTAAAGCGCCCATATAATTTTGAGGTCTCTGCATTTGTTTCAATAATTTCTAATTTCCAATAATCATTTTCTTTTTTAGATATCTCTGTTATGAAAAACTTTTCGTCGGAGTTTGTCTCTATTCCTTCTGAGTATGAGTTGTTGTCATTTTTTTTCCAAAAAACGGGGTAACATGGAAGCGTTAGATTTATTGAAAAACCGTTTTCGTTTATGGTCAAACTTTCTCCCGTCTTAAACTTCAATGTTTGTTTTTTGTTGTTCTTGCGCTGATAGAAAAAAGCGAATGCGCCATATGTTTCTTTGATGAAACCGTAAATTTTATAGTTGTATTCATATTCGGTGATTTCTCCTAAATTAGTTAAAAAATCAAGAACTGTCGATTTTAAAATTTTCTCGTATGACTCTTTTAACAATTCAAACGCGATTCCCGCGTCTAATTTTTCGGCAACGTCTTTTACATTTATGGTTAAAATCTCTTTTTTTGCTGGATGGTTAAGGTCATCAGAAAAAATAAAATCATATTCATAGTCCTTGTTTTTTTTTATCTCTTCAAAATTCATTCTCATTTGCTTGCCTTCCTTATGTTAATTTATATAGTTCCGTTTTGTCAGAATATTTTCCTATTCATAAAACGCCCTTAACTTTGCGTAGACGGCGCCAGCCTCGCGCTTTTGCTCGTCGCTCAAAGAGGCGGCCGGATCGCTGGCCAAAAATTCCAGGCTTGCGACGCTCTCCGCGATGGCGGTTGAAAAGCCGCGCGAAACCTTGAACCAGTAAGAGCCTTTTTGGTCTGTGTAAAGCGCGACAAAGCCCATCTCGCGGCTTTTTGCCTTGGCTTGTGCGGGCTTTAGAACCCACTTTAAGCGCTGGCAAAGTTCGGCCGCCGCTTTTTGGTCTTGCGAGCCGTCCTGGCCTGCAAGCTTGGCCGAAAATTTTCTGTCAAAGTTCTTTTCGTCAACCGGCGCAAAGCCAAAAAGCTTGGCCGCCTTTACGATTGAGACAAGCTTTTCTCCGTCCATAAGCTTGTAGCCGCCGTCCATCAATACGCGGCCGCGGAGGCCGGCCGAACGAGATTCAAGCGCTTGCATGTCAAAGGGCTCGACTGCGGATTGCAATTCCCGCCAAGGAAGCAGGGCGACTTTTTTGCCCTTGACTTTTTGAGTGGCAAAGGCTGATTTTCCAAGCGTCCAAGCGGCCGCGTCTTTTTGGGCTTGCGAGCCGTTTTTGTCCGCGCCCGCGCCTCTTGGGCTTTGAACGCCGTCTTTGCCTTGCTTTCCGTCACGGCCTCGCGCCTTTTGGTCTTTGAAAGCCTTTTGGTCGTCTCGCTCGCCCTTCTTTTTGCGGGCGGCGTCAAGGCGGGCCTCCAAGTCGGGGTCGATTTTATTGATAAGCTTTTTGGTCAGCGGAGAAACGCTCATCGCGAACATTCGGCTTGTGCGGACAATCTCTCCGGCCACGATGTAAAGCGGATCGGTCCTAAAAAGCGATGAGCCGGGATGGATCGAAATGTGGTCCGCCGTAAGCGTCCTAAAGTTTTCGCGGCCTTCGCGGACCGCCACAAACTGAATCATTCCCGCGGCCACGCAGCACAAGTAGTCGTCGTAAGAGCCGCCGCCCGAAATCGGAATCTTTTGGTCGCTTACGATTTGGCTAAGCTGCTCGTAGATGTTTTGGATTTCGGCCATGACCTTGTAGTCAAGGTAGTTCTTTTGGCAAAAATTTTCCTTTTCTTCTTCCGTTTGGAACTTTTCGTAAATGCGGTAAAGCTTTACGTAGCCCACAAAGTCGCCTTGAATGTCGTTAAAGCGGTGGTGCGCGGCGCGAGCCTCGATTTCCTCTCCGGGCGGAAGGACAAAAGGCGAGTGCGTTGACAAAAAGGCCGCCGCTATCAAGGCTTCCTGCAAAATGCCGGGGTAGCGCAAAATCGATTCCACGATGATGCGGCTTATTCGCGGAAGGAGCGGGAACCAAACCATCATCTTTCCGATGTCGCTAAGCGTCCTGTCGGGATTAAGCGCCTTTAGCATGTACAAGGTTTCCATCGCGCCCTTGATTCCTTCAAGCGAAGGCTTTGAGATAAAGTCAAAGTTTTCAAAGTCCTTGATGCCAAGCTCTGCCATGCGAAGGACTACCTCGCTTAGGTCGGTGCGGAAAATTTCCTCTGTCGTGTATTCCTGCCGCGTCTCAAAGTCGCGCCTGGGATAAAGGCGGTAGCAGGAACCGGGAGCGGTGCGGCCCGCGCGGCCCTTTCTCTGCTGGCAGCTGGCCTTTGAAATCGGAGTCTCGACAAGGCTTGAAGTGAAAGCGCGCGGGCTGTAAAAGTTCAGCTTTGCAAGGCCTGAGTCTATTACCGTAGTGATTCCGTCAATCGTGACAGAAGTCTCGGCGATGTTGGTGGAAACGACAACCTTGACTTTTCCCTTGGGCGCGGGAATGAAAATCCGTTCCTGCTCCTCTTTTGGAAGCCTGCCGTACAAATGCTGGATAAAAAGGCGGCGGCCGTAGTAGCTATGCTCCAGGCGCTTTACGCAATCGTGGATCGCTTTTTCGCCCGGAAGGAAAATCAAAATGCCGCCGTCCTCGCCGTTGTCCAAGACGCGCCCGATCGTGTCTTCGACTTTGGAAAGCAAGGCTTCTGTGGCCGCCTCGGTAAGCGTGCTTGCAGGAAGCGCTGGCGGATCGTACAAAAGCGTCACAGGAAATGTTTGCGTTTCTATCGTGACAATCGGGCAGCCGCCAAAGTAGTTGGAGAAAGCTTCGGCGTTCATTGTGGCCGAAGAAACGACAACCTTTAAATCCTTTCGGACTTCAAGGCAGCGCTTTAAAAGGCCAAGAACAAAGTCAATGTTAAGGCTTCGCTCGTGCGCCTCGTCAACCATGATGACCGAATACTTTAGCATCATCGGGTCAAGCTTCATCTCCTGCAAGAGAATGCCGTCGGTCATTATTTTTATTTCGGTGCTAAGGTCGGTCTTGTCCTCAAAGCGCATCTTGTAGCCGACTAGGCCGGGGTATGTCGTTCCCAATTGCTTTGAGATGAACTCGCTTACGCTAAGCGCCGCGATTCGACGCGGCTGGGTCACGGCGATGACTCCGTTTTGGGAGTAGCCGGCCTCGCGCAAGATGACGGGAATCTGGGTCGTCTTTCCGCTTCCTGTCGGGCTTTGGACGACTATGACTTGGTTTTGCTCCAAGCAGTCCAAGATTTTTTGCTTTTGCTCGTATACGGGAAGCTTTGTGTAGTCTATTGCCATGTTAAAATATCCTTAATTTTTTTCAGCGCGTCCAAGCGCGCCTGGTAGTATTTTGAGTCTTTTTTTTGTCCGTTTTCCGAAAGGGTTTTTATGAAATTTTCGTCAAGCCGTTTGATGACAGGACTCCGTTCCCCCTGCGGAGTGAATGCGGTAATAAAAGTTGTCTTGTAGTTTAGCGCGAAAAAGCCCTTTTCATCAATAGCAAGCTCCATCTCAAAAAGGCGGCCGTCGCCGGTGTAGTTCCAAATCTGCTCCGGCTCATCGTAGTTCAAAAGCCTGCGCTGGCCTGATATCGTGTTTCCGTTTGCGTAGATTATCGCCTTGCGGATTTTTTTGTCGGCCTTTTGCCCCAAAAGCTCCACTGGCCTGATTACGTGCGGATGGTTTGAAACGACGATGTCCGCGCCGGCGGCCAAAAGGTCTTTGTAAAACTTTTGGACCTCGGGCAAAACCGTCAAAACGTATTCCTCTTCACTTGTGTGGACGCTTACGATAAAAAGGTCGGGCTGGAGGGCTTCTTTCATTCCCGCGATTTTTTGGACAAAGGCGGCGCGGCCCTTTTTTGTCGGAGGAACGTAGTTTATTTCCTCGTAGTTTTTCCAAGTGTTCAAAAGCTCGGTGACGGCGATAAAGGCGATTTTATATTCATGCCAGTGGAATTGGCGGAACGACATTTGGCCGCCCTCCGTTATGCCGCTAAAGAAGACGGGCCGCGCCCGCGTTTTGGGCTTGCTACCGTTCTCAGTTTGCGTCCGCGTCTTGGCCTTGCTGTCAGTTTGGGGCGCCGGATTTTGGCCTTGCGAAGCCTCTTTGTTTTGCGCGCGCCCTTCAATTTGCGCGGCCCAAAGCGCGGTGGCCTTTATGCCTTGGCTTCCCTGGTCGTTGGAATGGTTGTTGGCGAGCGATATAAGGTTAAAGCCAGCGTCAAGCGCGGCGGCCGGGTAGGAGGGCTGCATGTTGAAGGTGGGGTAGCTTTCAAAAGGCTTGGACTTGTCCACCGGCGCCTCAAGGTTTGCGAATGAGTAGTCGGCGTCTTGGACCATGTCGCGCACGTCGTTCCAAATCAGGCTGTAGTCTTTCATCGCAAAGTTTTGCGTGTGGGCCATTATGTCGCCGGCAAAAAGCAGGCGCAGGTTTTTGGAGCGGGACCTTTTGGCGCTTTGGCAGGAACAAAGCAGGGCGGCGGCAAGAATCAAGGCCGCGGCGTGTCGAGCGTTCATGCCTAGATTATGCCATAATTTTGCCTCTTTATCTATAGGACTCCAGGTCAAACGCAATATAAAAAAAAACAAAACGCTTCCAGTGAAAAAGCCCGCCCTAACCCACGGTTGAGGCTGTTAGGTAAGATGTACATTTACTCCAATTTTGCTTGCGCAAAATTGGCAGCCTCAAAGTGGGCGTGCGGTCTTTTTCACTTCCGCGTTTTGGCTTTTTTCAGAACCAGTTGATCTGGACAAACGCTATGGAATCAGTAAAAAAAACGTGCAAAGGCGCGTGTAGCGCAGTTATCAAGCGGCGCCGCTCAGACGCATCCGCAACTGGGAGCGTTTTTTTGTTATTGAATTCTTATTGCGGGTGCCCTGAAAAATCCTTGAAAAAACTTGAATTTTGGGCGAATTTGCGCTAAAATATAAGCTGGGGGTGAGCTATGGAAAAGAGGTTTTTTAACGCGCTCTTTGTGAAAGGCGCTCTTTTTTCGGCGCTTGTCGCTTTCTTTTGCGCGGCGCTTTTGACTTGTTCCAACTCGGCGGGGGGCTCTGACGCTCCTGTAAGCCAAAAAGACTCTCCGCTTATTAGCAGCCGCCCAGGCTACGTCATCCTTAACGGAACCGTAAGCGCGTCGGGCGCCGTTCCCCAAATCCTTGCGGACACCCCAAGCTCTTCCGAAAATTCCCAAAACGGGCTTTCCCGCTCAGCCTATCCCGGCATTGACGCAAGCGGAGCGGACGCGACGATGGAATATTTTGCCACGGCCACTTGCGGAAACGACGTTGTCAACGGAACTTTTGGAAGCGGAAGCGAGGCAAAGAAATTCGGCATCGAGCTTGCCGCGTCAAAAACTTGGTCAGTCGTAGTCGGCGTTCGTTCAAAGACGGCCGACGCTGAAGGCAACAAAAAAATCTACTTGCAGTCCAAGCCTTGGTCGGTAACCCCGGACCCAGCCGACCCAACGATAAGCCGCAACTTTGTTCCCGTCCCCAACACAAGCGGCGGAGAGGGAACGATAGAACTTGCCGTAAATTACATTCACTCCGTATTTGATACTTCCGCAAGGTTTGTAAGCGGCCCCAGCGGCTATGACTCTTTGCCGATAATCTCAAGCACGGAAGGCAACGATCAAATCTACAAGGTTCTTAACGTTCCCAGCGGAACTTACGAACTTTGCATTGACATTATGGAAATCCAAGGCGGAAATAAATTTCTTGTCTATTCATCGATTCAGACTGTAAGCGTGGCTGACGGCATGACGACAAACGCTTGGGTAAGCGACGGAAGCGGCATCATCGATTCAAACGGAACGTTCAAGTTTAACGACTCAAACGCGACCGCCTTAAAACAAAGTTATTTGTCCTCAAACATTTATGTCGGAAAATATTCTGACGAAAGCAACAGCCAAATCGCCGACGCAAGCGACACAAACAGCGGCAACTGGATGGCTCCTCTTGCGTCAATCAACCAGGCCGTAAACAGAATAAATAGCGCCGGAAAATCAAACATCGACTATGTCGTTCATTTGAACGGAAAAATTCAAAGCGACGACTTGAACAATACGACTCGGATTACCGCGTCCACCGTCACGGCGACCCATGCAAAGTCAATTACAATTGTGGGAACGACAGGGCCAAGCAAAGACATCCTTGAGGCTACAAAACAAGGAACTCCGGCCCTTATGGTTACGACAAGCGTTCCAATAATAATAAAGAACATAAAGCTGGACGGCTATTCCGGCGCAGGTTCAAGCGCGGCTCTTGACGCCAGCGGCGGAGCGAAGGTAACTATCGAAAGCGGCGTTGAAATCGCTGACGCAGACCTTGGCGTAAGGGTTGCTGACACAGGCAGCGACGGAACGACAGTCACGATGAAGGGCGGAACGATAAGCGGCAACGTCACCGCGGTCGATTTGCAAGGCGGCGACTTTATCTTGCAGGGCGGCTCGATTCCGTACGACACTTCCATAAGTTCCACAAAGAAAAACGACGTAAAGCTTGCAAGCGGAAAAGTCATTAAGGTGCAGGGCGACTTAACCGCTGTAACCGGCGATAAAATCGGCGTCACTCCTAGCGAACGAAAGCGCGGCGTAAAGGTTGTTGACACAAGCGCGGCCACCGCAAATGCCGCGACCGTTGAAGGCAAATTTTTAATAGCCGACCCGACGATTACTTCGACCAATCCGCTTGGCGACGAATGGCAGCTTGTGGCCGTGGCCACCTCTACCGAACACGCGCTAAAAACCAACGCTCCGATTTACGTGGGCCAAGACCCAAACGGCCATGCCGGCAGCAACGACAACCCTGGCACCAAGAGCGCTCCTTATTACGAAATTAAGAGAGCCTGCGAAGACATGGACGACGCGGACATGCCTTACACAATCAATGTAAGGGGAAAATTGCCGGCGCAAACAATTCCAAACAAGCTGTCTAAAGAATCCACTAGCATTTTTAACAAGGCCAAGAGCGTTTTAATAAAAGGCGTGAATCCGATTCCGACAAGCGGAGAGCAAAAGGACATTCCGCAAGACGCTATTGACGGCGGCGGTAGCGGCGGAACGGCTTTGACAGTAGCCTCTGCCGTTCCGATAACGATTCAAAACCTTAAGATTACAGGCGGCGCGGACTCGCAAAACGGCGGCGGAATATACATGAACCCTGACGCTGACGTTACGATTTTAGGCGGCGCCTTGATTACCGCCAACAAAGCCAAAAACCATGGCGGCGGCATCTATTGCGCTAACGGAAGGCTGACAATAAAAGGCGGAAAAATCAGCGCCAATGAGATAACCGGTTCATCGGACAACCGTGGCGGCATTGGCCTTTACGCGGCGGGAAATTCTGTCATAGAGATGACCGGCGGAGAAATCTCCGGCAACAAGGACACATCGCATGTAGACGTTGTCGGCGGAGGCGTAAAGCTTGAAGGCTCCGCTTCCTTTAAGATGTCCGGCGGAGAGGTGAAAGACAATCAAGTTGTTAGACTGGGCGGCAATTTTTATGTCACGGGCAGCGGCGCTTCAGGCCCAAGCGTGACTTTAAGCGGAAGCGCAAAGATTACAGGCGGCCTCGCGGACTCTTCTTCTACATCTTACGACGCGATTGGCGGAGCCGTCTGGCTTGAGGGCGCCGGTTCAAGGCTTGACATGTCTGGCGGAGAAATTTCGGGCAACAGCGCCAAATCCAGCAGCGGCAAAAACGCCTGCGCCGGCATTTACGTTAGTGGCGCCACTTTTTCTATGACCGGCGGAAAAATCTCGGACAACAATGTTTTGGGCGGAAACATCCAAGGCGGCGCGGTTAGTCTAAACGGAAAATTTAACATAAGCGGCTCGGCCTACATTCCTTACGGCGGCGAGATAGGCAAAAACGATGTTTACCTTTGCAGTGAAAAGACTGTCACAATCGCCGGCGCATTGACTCCGCCGCAAGGCGTCACAAAAGTCGCCGCCATCACGCCCTCCGTATTCAAGCGCGGAACCAACATTCTTGACAGCGGAACTCCATCTCTATTAACCCTGCACAAGGAAAAGTTCAGCGTAAGCCAGGACGACGCGGACTGGAATAAAGTTGGCGAGAATATCGCAGGACAATATTTTGTTCGCATCAACTCTCCTGTGTATGTCGTAGGAGCTGAAGGCACCGGCTCAACAAAACCGGAAGGCTTTAGCTGGGGTCAAACAACTGGCGCCACAGGAACCAAAGGCCATCCTTTTGCAAGCGTGTCCGCCGCCTTAAGCGTTTTGGAGGCCGGCGCCATAGAAGAAATTACAATCGCAGGGCATTTAAAAGGCGCCCAGACCATAAGCGGAACGTTCCCTAGCTTTACGCTCAAAGGTTACGGCGGCTCCAGCCTAGCTGTAATCAACGCGGGCGGCGCGTCTGGAGCCGGCAGCGCTCTCACGGTGGACGCAAGCGGAAAGACCGTTACAATTCAGGACCTTACGATTACCGGCGGATATGCTGAAAATGGTGGCGGAATCAACCTTGCGGCTGGAACAGTAAAGCTTGCCGATGGTGCTGTAATTACAGGCAACATCGCTTCCGAAAATGGCGGCGGAGTTTATGTAGGAAGTTCTGGAACTCTCTTTATGTACAGCTCATCGCTTGTCGGAGACAGTTCAACTTCCACAACGATTGCCCAAGACGGCACTGCTCCGGGCGCAAGCTCATTCGCCAACAAGGCTAAACTTGGCGGCGGCATATACAATGACGGAGCGCTATATATTGGTTACAGCGGAATGTCCGGCTCCAATCCTGTGGTATCAGCAATGACTGTAACCGCAAATTCAACCGCTGGATACGGAATCCGCAGAAACCTGGCTGAATCTGGCGCGGGCGTTTACCAAAACAGTTCCACCGATGTACAAGTCTCTTCCGGAAAAATATCTTATAACATGGCCACAGAAAGCGGCGGAGCGTTTTACATCGCAAAAAAAGATTCTACGACTAGGACAAAAGTGACTTTTGTACAAAACTCGACTGCCGCGATGGACAGCAACAAGGCCGCTGTAAGCGGCGGAGCGGTACATATTGCTGGAGCTTTTACCATTTTTAGCGGAAATGGCCATAACAATGTAGCGCCTCAAGGCGGCGCGATTTACCTAGGCCAAGAATTAAACTTTGGACCATATGCTAACTTTTATGACGCGAATAACGCTAAGGGCGTAAACGACATATATCTTGAGAAAAGCATTTGGCTTTCTGGAAAGTCGAACGGCGGTGACGTCGTAGCCTCAATTACTATGCCGGATGACAAATGGATTCGCGGAAAAGGTGTTCTCCAATCTGCGGAAGCTACGTATACCGCTGCCTCCGCCGGCAAATTCAAAGCCACGGACAGCGACTTTACGGTAGTTCAAAAAAATTCTACATCGACTATGGCTGTTCTCTCCGCCGATATTTACGTTGCCGGAACTGCAAGCACGCGAAAGCATTGTCTTTCAACCGCAACGCCAACTGACTCCGCCACAACGCGAGGCACGGCTTCTAGCCCGTTTGCGTCAATCAAGGGCGCCATGTACGCAGTGAATGCGGATGCGACCACAATCACTGTTGACGGAACTTTGAGCGACGCTCAAACCATTGACGGCAAAAGATTAGATGACAGCTCGATTCCAACCGCAGTGACGGCGATTACCATCAAAGGCTACAAGGCAAGTTCGACAGCGACAAGCTCAGGAATGCTTGATGGCGGCAGCAATTCATCTAACAAGACCATGCTCACAGTAAACAAGAGCGGTCTTGCCGTTACAATCCAAGACCTTACGATTACACGCGGAAATGCGGCCAACGGCGGCGGAATCAAGCTCGCGGCTGGAACAGTTAATTTGGAGTCCGGCGCAGTAGTTAATTCTAATAAGGCTTCTTCCGGTGGATTTGGCGCGGGTGTCTATGTTGCAAGCGGAGCGACACTCAATATAAAAGATGGTTCAGTCATTTTCAGCAATTCAGCGAATAGTGGAACTATAAATGGAGCGGGAGTGTTTAACTCTGGAACTGTGAATATGTCTGGAGGAAGCGTTTACAGCAACACTGCGTATAACGGCGGAGCTTTTTACAACGACGGAATTTTGTCTATGACAGGCGGTACAATCGGAGGCTCCGGAACTTTGAACAGCGCTACAAACGCCGGCGGCGCGATTTACCAGGCTGGAACTTTTAATGTGAGCAGCGACGCCTTTGTTTATTCTGGAAGCGAAAAGTCAAACGACATTTATCTTGCAAGCGAAAAATACATAACGATAGGCGCGGATGACCTTTCTTCAACTCCGGTAGCTACAATTACCCCAAGCAGCTGGGTTCGCGGAATGCAAGTGTTGTCTGCTACGACTGACTCCTGGATTACCAGCAACTACAGCAGATTCAAAGTAAGCGACGCGGAATGGAATGTGGGTTACTATGTAAGCGGCACCGCTACGGCAGACAACGCCAAAAGAATCGGCGCGGATCTTTGGGTGGCAGGAAACGGTTATGCAAGTGGGGTATGCGCTACAAAGACAGCAAGCGACTCAAACCGCGGAACAAAAAAACAGCCTTACGCTTCTATCAAGAAAGCTGCGGAGCAATGCTGGACTACAGACAAATCGTTTACAATAAACATCTCTGGAATGATAACCGGCGCAACACAGGAAATCCCTGCCGCAAACACAACTGCAGGCACAACTCTTGCAAGCAAAATCACGCTCAAAGGTCTTACAGGAAATACAAAGGACGGAATTAACCGAAACCTTGCGTCTAGTTCCGCGGTGGCTGGCGGCAGCGCGCTTATAATCAATTATCAGGGATATGTTGACATGACAAACCTTAAGATTATGGGCGGCAACACCACAGGCAATGGAGGCGGAATACAAATAAACGGGCCTTCAACTTTTAGCAGTACCACATGTCCAAGAGTCAATCTTAAGACAGGCGTTCTTATTCAGCAAAACAAGGCTGCATACGGAGGCGGTATTTATTCGTCAAGGGCTATCCTTTGTCTTTCTGGAACTGCAACTGTCGGAAATGACGGAGCTTTAGACCGTTCGGCCTCAAACACGGCGATTTCAAATAACATCAACATAGCGACTACTGCTGGCGGCGGCATTTATAAATACAATGGTTATTTATATCTTGGCGGAGCATGGGAAGTTGGCGTAATAAACACAAGTGGATATAGCCTTACAAAAGGTGTTTACGCCAATGTATGCTCTTATTCTGGTACGGATGAGAGTGGTAAAAATCAAGCTGCCGGCGGTATATATAATTATGGTATATTCTATATGATGTCTGGAAATGTCAGCTATAATTATGGCGTTAATACAGGCGGAGTTTATTCTTCGACAGGTAGTAGTAGCGTAGACTTTTCAATGCAGGGCGGAAAAATCCATAAAAACGCAGGCTCTGGAGTTTATAATGCAGCTGGCGGTAATTTTTGTATGTCAGGTGACGCCGTCATAGGAGATGTGGATACTGTAGCTAGTTCTTCTACTGCCTGTTCAAACAATAAGGGAGGCCTCGTAAATTACGGCACCGCGCGTCTCGGCTATTCTCACGGAACTACAAAAGCAAAATTAAGCGGCGGAATATATGGAAACTACCTTGGCCTTAATGCCCAGGATGATGGCGGCGCTGGTATAAAAAATACAGGCACTTTGTACTTTGACAGCGGCACTATAGCATATAACTATTTGTATAATAACCAATCCAGCGGAACTGGCGGCGGCGGAATTTTCTCTTCATCAACTGTTTATATGACAGGAACTTCCGGTCAATATGCCTGCATAACCAATAATAAGTCTAATAAGGCTGGCGGCGGTATTTGCTTAAACGGAACAAGCGCCAAGTTGTTAATGTCGGGCTATGCCATTATTGGAAAATCAGGTCAAACTACGCCGCCATCCGCTTCGACTACAGACGGTGTCAATTCAGCTTCAACTGGTGGTGGAATTGCCGCCTTTAATGGAGCGACTGTTTGTCTTGGATACAGCGCCTTTACAAACAAATCTACTAACACTACAGCATCTTTAGATAACGGCGGCGTTTATTTTAACTACGCTACAAGCAATGGCGGCGGCATTTATTGCAATGGCACTAGCAGTTCACCTGTAAATGTTTATATAGCATCAGGCAAGATTAACGCAAACAAGGCTTACTATTCCTCTGGCGGAACCACATACGGTCATGGCGGTGGAGTATGGGGTAATGCTTATTGTGACATTTATATGGGCGGCGGCCAGATTTCCAAAAACAGCGCTATGAATTTCGGTGGCGGTGTTTACACTGCCGGAGCTTTGTTTATGTACGGTTCGGCGTTAATTGGTGATACAAATACATCAACAACAACTACTAATGAATCAAGTTACAGTAATTGCGCGAAAGCTGGTGGCGGCGTTTATGTAACTGGTACTTCAGGCGCGCTTGCTCTTGGTTATGATGGTAGAATTGGAACTGATTATTTTGAGAAGAATTTAACTGGCGGCATCAAGCATAATTTTGCTACAGGAGAAACAACTTCGTCAACAGATTTAACCACTACAACGCCTGTCGGAATTGGCGGCGGTGTTTATATGACGGGTTCCTATTTCTATATGAAGTCAGGCACTATAGGCTACAACAAAGCCTATGACGGAGCAGGTCTTGCAATTACTCATAGCGTAAGCTCTCCGTCTGTGTATGATGGCGGAAGCATTACTTACAATTCTGCCAGAAGAAACGGCGGCGGTGTTGCTGTTCATGCAAACTCATATGTTTTAATTAAGGGCAGCGTTACATACAATACCGCGGCTATGAATGGCGGTGGTTTTTATTTGACTGAAGGTAATTCTGATGAATACGGGACTGGATTGCATCTTGAAGACACTTCAGGAAAAATTTCTAATAATACAGCGACAAACGGAAACGGCGGCGGTGTTTGCTCTGCTGGCGGTTCTCTTTCTATAACAGGCGGCCCAGAAATGGCTGGTAACTACGCAGGGGGTAATGGAGGAGCGGTTTACGGATGCCGTGTGCGGTTGAATGGGGTCGCATCCATTCCTGGCACAAGCGGAAATCTCGGCAAAACTAAATACAACGACATCTATTCGGGTGACATTACTGCTCTTGAGCTTGGAAGCGGAAATCTTCCGGCTGGCGCTTATTTCTCTGATATGTACATCACACTGCCAAGTGGTCTTACAGCTTCTGACATTTCGAATTATAAAGTTGTACTGTACTCTTGGACTGGCACAGATCCTGGCCTTGCAAGCAATACAAAATTCAAGCTTACCCAAAGTTCTCCGTATTATTCAAGCAAGAAAATTGATGATCATGGATATCTTGTAAATAAATAATGGCGAACGCCAGCGGGGTTTTTTTTTGAAATGCCAACATGGGCGGCAAACAAGCCGCCCCGTTTTTTTACGCGGGGCTTAGTTGGCAGGCTGGGCGGCCAGCTCCTTTTGCAGTTCCAGAACTTGCTCTAGGGGCAGGCCGGTTATTTGCGCGGTTTGCTCGGCGGTCAAGTTCATCGCCAGGGCGTTTCGCGCGTCTTCCACGGCTTTTTCCTCGCGGCCTTCAAGGTAGCCGTCCTCGCGGACGTTCTTTTCATAAATTTCGCGGTTGAATTCTTCCAAAATCATTCCATGCGCCTCTGCCTTTTGGCGGACGAAAAAGCCGTCCAGCAAGTTTTGCTTTATCGCTCAGTCCACGGCCTAAAGCTTTTCAACTTCCTCAACGCTAAGTCCGACGCACTTGGCTATTATGTTAATGTCAACGCCGGCAGATTTAAGGTTTCGCGCGTCTTCCACTGCCTTTTGCCGCGCGCCCTCGGCAAGGCCCTCTTCCTTGGCTTCGGTCATAATGTCAAAATCGTGCAAATTCATGTCAGATAATTGCCCGCGCTCGCGAGAGCGCAAGTATAATCTCCTCCTATGCAAAGCGGCGCGTAGCGACGCACTGCCTTTCTGAATTTTTCGTTTTCCTTGACTCTTGCCACGAACTCGCAAAGGCGCTTGGAAAAGTCGTCCTCGCCCGGCTCGTTGGTTTGGATAAAGCGTAAGAGCGCGCGGACTTTTGGATCTTCCACGCTCTTGTAAGCGCTTGCATTATACACGACTTTGACGCATTTGTCATCCAAATTCACCGAATTGTTTTCCGCGCAAATGTTGCGGAAAGTGTAGCGGGGCAGGCCATTGCCGCTTTTTGCGGCGTCGCGGAAGGGGTCGAACTTGCAGATGAAAAGAATGTAGCTTTCCCTTAGCTTTGTGTATGGCTGTCCTTTCATAAGGCAGTCGCAATCCACCATCGACTGGTAGTAGCGCATTCGCTTGCCCAAAGCCTTTTGCGGGTAGGATTGCAGCTCCACGTCAATCGCCCTGTCCTCGTCCTTAAGGTAAACGTCAAGCCGCACGCCCTTGGAAGTGTAGTAGGGCTCGATGGCCTTTTCAAGTTCCGGGTACTCTACTTGCCGGACGCGCACGCCAAGCAAGCGCTCCACCAGTTCTGCCGAAAGTTCAGGATTCTGCATGACTTTTTGGAACCATCACATTCCCTGCGGGAATATGGCCTCTCAAGGTATTGCACTCGCGCTCAAGCGCTCGGCACGGCTGCCATCGTCGGCGAAGGTGAGCTCGTCAAAAGTTTTTCTTTTCATATAAAAAACTCCTTATATGCAAAATTGAAAAACGCGGCGCGTTTTCCTATGCCTATAAGGTATGCGCGATTGACCAAAAAATTTTCTTTTTTTTGGAAAAATTCGTAAAAAAGCGCGCGATTTTCGCATTTTTTACTTGTTGGTGTGGCGAAGCCGCTCGGACTTAGTTTGCGTCGACCAGCTCTTCTTCCAATCAGTATTCATGCATAACAAATAATAAAGCTAAAAATGGCGGCGGAATTTTCTTGAGCGGCGCCTCCGCAAAACTGTTTATGAGCGGATATGCCATTATCGGAACAAGCGGCAAGTCGGCGCCTCCTTCCAGCAGTACTGCAACTGGCATAAACTATGCTTCAACCTCAGGCGGTGGAATTTATGCGGAAAGCGGACCAACAATATATCTTGGCTACAGCAAGTGGACTGACGGTGGAACTTCAGACCAGGCAACTCTTAACGGTGGCGTTTGTTACAACTACGCTACGTCATACGGAGGCGGCATATACAATTACGACTCAACTCTTAGGTTATATACCTCAAGCATATCGTTCAATAAAGCGACTAACACATCGGGCGGCAAAGGTGGAGCTATCTATATATATAATTATAGTTATACACATGTTTTAAGCGGAACTATCACAATGACGCCTTCTTCCGGTTATGCGGGAACTACTCGATATAATGATGTTTATACCCCGAATCATCAAGTTTGGTTTATGCGCGCTGCTGACGTTACTGTAGATGGTAAGATTTATTTCACGCTTACATCTTCTGCTAAAAAAGTTGATACAATTATTGGAATTAACTGGGGCGGAACGCTTGTTGATAAATAATGGCGAACGCCAGCGGTTTTTTTTTTTGAAATGCCAACAGGGGCGGCAAACAAGCCGCTCCGTTTTTTTTTTGCGCGGGGGTTAGTTTGCGGGGGCAGGGGTTGTAAACGCTTCTGCCGGAATGCCAAGCAACGCCGAAATTTCTTCCGCAGTATATTTGCCGTCGGCAAGGAGTTTTCGCGCGTCTTCAACGGCTTTTTCTTCGCGGCCTTCTTCGATGCATGCGTGACTAGGCTGTTGCAACGACGGCCTTTAGCGCTTCTAGCACTTTGTCTAAGGGAACGCCCATCTTTTCAGCCGCCAATTCCGGCGAGGCGCCAAATTCTTTTATGGCGACAAGCGCGTCTTCCACGGCTTTTTGTTGGGCTCCTTCTTCGCGGCCCTCGGCACGTCCCTTGGCCCGCATATAGGCCATCTCTCTGTCCCATTCCATAAACTGCTGCCTCCATTGCGTGTTGCGCTTGGCGATTTCCACAAGTCCTCCGACGCGCCGGGTAAAGTCGTCGCTGCTGGAGTTCTGTGTGACCATGCGCAAAAAGGCCTTTTGCCTTGCGTCCAACAGTTTATCATAGTTTTTGCAAATGTAAAAGACTTTTTGCGTCCTGTCGTTC
>OCVV011343290.1_pt1 | contig 97698 bp, 85 predicted proteins | sample 1539721 | NCBI WGS metagenome assembly OCVV01 (sample SAMN02144230, study PRJEB22623) | gut metagenome | biome: sheep rumen | host: Ovis aries | place: New Zealand
CTGCATCTGCTGCTAATATTCGCGAAATCATAAACTCGCTGCGCCGAGGCAATATGATTTCTGCTCATACAGCAGATTCCGTTCATGCAGGAGTTCTAATGCTTGTGCAGATTGTTTGAATCATTCACACAAATTTCCCATCCAGCTGAGTTTCGCAATTACCTGAATAAAAGTACATATAAAAGGGGTTGACGATATACCCGTAGGGGGTATATAATCGGCCGTGAAACAGGAGGAGATAAATGATGGATAGTAATGAGTATGGTGAAGAGCTGCAGAAAGGATGCTGCTGCGGATCCGGCACTGATGTTAAAACAAAGGAGCGCACTCCCGAGGAATTCAAGAAACTCACGAATCGTCTGAACCGGATCGAGGGTCAGATCCGCGGAATCAAGGGAATGCTGGAAAAGGACGCCTACTGTCCTGATATTCTGATACAGGTAGCGGCAGTTAATGCAGCGCTGAATGCGTTCAATAAAGAATTGCTGGCGAGTCATATCAGAAGCTGTGTGGCCAGAGATATCAGAGAAGGCAAAGATGAGACCATTGATGAGCTGGTAGCAACGCTTCAGAAACTGATGCGCTGATATAGTATGACGCGGTAAATAAGGCGCGAAAGGATCCGGCAGCATATCAGCTGTAATACAAAGGACTGCTGATAAAATTTACGTTGACAGCAGGGAAACGAAGAGGCATATGTGCAGATGCGAATAACGTTTCTCCGTCATGGCCCGGGGAGCGGGTCTGATGTGATAATGGCAGAAAGGTCTGGTAAATATGAAACAATATATGGTTACGGGCATGAGCTGTGCTGCATGCAGTGCCCGCGTGGAAAAAGCGGTCTCCGGAGTCGAAGGGGTCACCTCATGTTCGGTCAGTCTCCTTACGAACTCTATGGGAGTAGAGGGAACGGCTGCCTCCGAAGATATCATAAGAGCAGTGGAGGAGGCAGGCTACGGCGCTTCTGAGAAAGGTACGGCAGGCAGGGATGAAGGTATTGCTGCAGGCAGTGCAAAAGCAGCGGACTATTCCGCTGACGAGGAAGCACTGAGGGATCATGAAACGCCTGTCCTAAAAAGACGTCTGATCGCATCATTAGGTTTTTTGCTGGTGCTAATGTATTTTTCAATGGGGCATATGATGTTCGGATTCCCGATCCCTTCGTTTTTTGAAGGAAATCATGTGGCCATGGGACTGCTGCAGATGCTTCTGGCTATCATCGTAATGGTGATAAATCAGAAATTTTTTATTAACGGTTTTAAAGGGCTGATACACCGGGCGCCAAACATGGATACGCTGGTAGCGCTTGGATCGTCAGCATCTTTCCTGTGGAGCACTTATGCGCTTTTTGCGATGACTGACGCGCAGGTAAGAGGAGATATGGAAGCAGTCATGTCTTACATGCATGAATTCTATTTCGAATCCGCGGCAATGATCCTTGCCCTGATCACAGTTGGAAAAATGCTGGAAGCCCGCTCAAAGGGAAAAACAACGGACGCTCTTAGGGGTCTCATGAAACTGGCGCCTAAAAATGCCACCGTTATACGAGACGGGTCAGAGCAGGTGATACCGGCGTCTCAGGTGAAAAAAGGAGACGTATTTGTAGTAAAACCCGGCGAAAAGATTCCTGTGGACGGCATTGTTCTGGACGGCACCGGCGCTGTGGATGAATCTGCCCTGACAGGCGAAAGCATTCCTGTCGACAAGGAAAAAGGGGATGAGGTCTCGGCGGCCACTATCAACCAGGCTGGTTTTCTGACATGTAAAGCCTCCAGAGTCGGTGAGGATACTACTCTTTCGCAGATCATAAAGATGGTAAGTGATGCCGCTGCTACAAAGGCTCCCATCGCAAAGATTGCCGATCGTGTATCGGGCATATTTGTTCCGACGGTTATCAGCATCGCTGTCATTACGATCCTGGTATGGCTGATTCTTGGCCGGGACGCCGGTTTTGCCCTGGCGCGGGGCATTTCAGTTCTGGTTATCAGCTGTCCGTGCGCCCTTGGTCTGGCTACGCCGGTAGCCATTATGGTGGGTAATGGTCTGGGAGCCAGAAACGGTATTCTGTTTAAAAACGCAGTATCTTTGGAGAATGCAGGCAAAGTGCAGATTGTCGCGCTGGACAAGACGGGAACCATCACTAAAGGTGAGCCGGCAGTTACTGATATCCTGCCGGAGAGCGGCGTATCCTTTGAAGAATTGCTGAATTACGCCTATGCTATGGAAAAACGAAGTGAGCACCCGCTGGCCAAAGCTATCGTGAGAGCAGTAGAAGAAGGAGAACAGAAAACAGGCGGCACCTTCAGGGAAGAAGGACCGGCGATCTCTGATTTTAAGGCTCTTCCGGGAAACGGAATAGAAGCTGTCTGCGAAGGAGAAAAGATCTTTGGCGGTAACCAGGCGTTTATCAGCAGACAGCTGACATTGACAGAAGAGGCAAAGAATAAGGCAGCCGACCTGGCAGAGGAAGGAAAAACTCCGATGTATTTTGCCAGAGGAGAAAAGCTGCTCGGTGTGATCGCAGTGGCGGATGTTATTAAAGAAGACAGCAGAAAAGCGATCAGAGAGATGAATGACATGGGGCTTGAAGTCGTAATGCTTACGGGAGATAATGAAGTGACAGCCGGAGCTATCGGAAAACAGGCCGGAGTAGAGCATGTTATCGCGGAGGTCCTGCCTGACGGCAAGGAAGCAGTAATCCGCGAGCTGAAGAAGGCGGGCAGGGTCGCCATGGTAGGCGACGGCATAAATGATGCGCCGGCACTGACCAGTGCGGACACAGGCATTGCCATCGGAGCCGGTACAGACGTAGCAATCGATGCGGCAGATGTGGTGCTGATGAACAGTACCCTCGAGGATGTGCCTGCGGCGATCCGTCTCAGCCGGGGAACGCTGAAAAACATCTATGAGAATCTCTTCTGGGCGTTTTTCTATAATATTATCGGTATTCCGCTGGCGGCAGGCGTGTTTATATCCGTACTGGGCTGGAAGATGAATCCTATGTTCGGAGCGGCGGCAATGAGCCTTTCCAGCTTCTGTGTCGTATCCAACGCATTGCGTCTGAACGGGTTAAAGATACGAAGCGGAAAACATGACAGGAAAAAATCCCTGCCGGAAGAATTCAATTTTGAAGAAATAAAAAGAAATATAAAGGAGAATCAGAACATGAAAAAAACAATGAAAATCGAAGGAATGATGTGCCAGCACTGTGAGAAACGGGTAAAGAAAGCGCTCGAGGCACTGCCGGAAGTGGATAACGCGGTGGTCAGCCACGAAGAAGGAACCGCGATCCTGACATTGAATGCAGCAGTAGTTGATGATGTGCTGAAAAAAGCTGTGGAAGATGAAGACTACAGCGTGACAGAAATCGCATAAGGATTCTTTCACAGGAAATAATCGAAATTTTCTGTGACACAAACAGACAGGACCCCCGCCAAGGCAGAGGTCCTGTTTGTTTAAGATTTAGATGAAAGATACAATCCGGGACGAAATAATATTTTATTTCATTGTCTTTCACCAACAGGAGAAGCTGGCAAAAAGACTCCTCCGTGTTAACGAAAACCCTGTATAGGGGATTTCACTATCATAACAGCCAAAACCTTCAGCATTATAAAAAATGCGGCTTTGGCTGTTTCTTATTATAGCGTGTTTTGAATACAAAAACAATATCAGATCGTTTTCAGGATCTCACAGATGCGGTCGCCGCACTGGGATGTGGTGGCGGATCCGCCCTGATCAGGAGTAAGATATTCTTTCTCGTGGAGGATCTTTTCTATGGAGCGGATGACTGCAGCTCCCCAGTCTTCGTATCCGAAGAAATCAAGAAGCTGTGAGGCAGACCATACGGATGCCAGAGGATTGGAGATCTGTTTTCCGGCAATGTCCGGAGCAGAACCATGGATCGGCTCGAACATAGACGGGAATTTCTTTTCAGGATTCAGGTTTGCGCCTGCGGCAAGTCCCATACCGCCTGCTATAGCGGCGCCAAGATCGGTCAGAATATCGCCGAAAAGGTTACTTGTTACACAGATCTGGAAACGTTTCGGATTCTTTATCATGTTCATGGCTGCGGCGTCGACCAGAAGTGATGACGTCTGAACTTCGGGATATTCTTTGGATACATCATTAAATACACGATCCCAAAGTACCATTGAGTAGTTAAGCGCGTTACCTTTACTTATACTTGTAAGAGTTTTTCCCTCTTTTTTAGCCAGCTCAAAAGCGTAACGGATAATACGCTCGCAGCCCATGCGGGAGAAAACGCCATCCTGAATAACGACTTCACGATCGGTATTCGGGTAGAGCCATGCGCCCTGTCCGCTGTATTCACCCTCGCTGTTCTCACGGATAAATACCATATCTACATCTTCAGGCTTTATTCCTTCCAATGGGCACGGAGCACCCTCAAGAAGTTTAACAGGTCTCAGGTTTACATACTGATCAAAGTCATGACGGATACGAAGCAGCAGATCACGAAGGGAAATATGATCAGGAACGCCCGGGTATCCTACTGCGCCCAGAAGAATAGCGTCGTATTTGCTGAGGATCTCGATACCGTTTTCAGGCATCATCTCTTTATGTTCCAGATAATATTCGCATCCCCATGGAAATGTTGTAAACTCGAAAGAAAAACTACCATCTCTTTCTGCAATTACATTCAGGACCTTCACACATTCAGCCATAACTTCAGGTCCGATTCCATCTCCGGGAATGACAGCGATCTTATAATTTTTACTCATGTTACGCTCTCCTCTTCTTTACTTAAAACCAACCCATGACATTATCTGCGACACAGTAAAAATGCTAGTTTTTATATAGTCTACAATTATTTACTTGCTTTTCACCGGTCGTATGTCTTATGCTTATATTATAGATGAAAATTTATATCCTGTAAAATATAACTACCTTATATAATATAAGTAATATTTATATTACGAAGGAGGGAGAGAAAATAATCAAGCCGGAAAAATATAACTTGATTATATACAAGGTATAATTTTAAACAAGTTGTGTGTGCTAGACGTGAATTAACAGGCAAATGGAGGAAAGCATATGACACTGAATCAATTGAATTATTTTATGACAGTATGCAAGTATAAGAGTTTTACTATGGCATCAGAGCAGATGCACGTATCCCAGCCGGCGATCTCGGTGGCGATAAGGGAACTGGAAAACGAATGCGGAGTGGTTCTTTTTGAACGGCATAGAAAAAACATAGAGATCACGGAAGCCGGACGACTTTTCCTGACAGGAGTGCAGAAGCTGATGCAGCAATACAGTGAGCTTGAGATACTGCAGCAGGGGCTCGTAAAAAAACGAAATTATATAAAGATCGGCATGGCTGCCATGGGAGGAAATATAGTATATCCAAGGCTGTGCCGTGAGTTTAACGGAGAATTTCCGGAATTTGAACTGAAGACGCAGGAGGCGTCTAACTCCGACCTGTATGAAAAGCTGGATAACGGTGAGATCGATCTGGCTATATGCGCCACCAGAAATCTGCCGGATCCCGGCGTATACAATTATGTGGTGCTTACACACAGCCGTCTGATGCTGTGCGTAAATGAAAAACATCGTCTGGCCGAGCAGGAGAAGATCAACCTTTATCAGCTGCAGGATGAGAAGCTGGTGATGCTGGAGGAGCATTATAATCAGACGCGGTATATTAAAAAGCTGTTTCAGGAGTATAATATAAACGTAAAATTCGTACATTATACCAGCCAGACATTTTCTATCATATCTTTTGTACATGAAAATGCGGCGTGTGGTTTTTTGTCTGAAGAACTTGCGAAGGTCGATCCCGTGATCGTACCGCTGACAGTAGATGAAATTGCGCCGATACCGATCACACTGGTATGGAGAAAAGACGCGTTCCGTTACAGCTCAGTGGACAGTTTTATACAGTTGGCCAGAAGGATCGCGTCCGAAAACAGTTGAAACCCGCTTGCGGACTTTGTTATATAGGATATCGATATAAGGATCAGAAGAAAAGAAGTGAGCCTGCCCTTTTAAGGGCAGGCCTTCGAATAGGGAAAACGAGGCTCTTCTTTCGGAGCCTGCGCAATAACGCAAAATGCACTGTTAAAATAGTAACTACGAAGATGCGTAAAGAGATGTCGGAGAATAACTGATATACTTTCTACGAAATGCTGAAAAAAATCTCAAGGAGAAAAAGCATGAAAGTTGAAAGTACATCAACATTGCTGCACGATCTGGAAAGGGTAAATATGACGCCGGAGTCATTTGCCAGATATGAAAGAAAACATCCGATCGCTCATGAATTCGAATCTCTTGCAGAATATCTTACGAGCTTTATGGCCCGGGATCTGGAACTGACGTTAACGCAGATATACGTTAAATCAAATATTTCCAGAAGTTATGGCGATCAGATCCTTAGCGGACGAAGAGAGCATCCCGGAAAATATAAGCTTATCCCGCTTTGTCTGGCCATGGGCATGAACAGAAAAGAAATAAACCGCGCTCTGCGGCTTGCCGGCCGGGCGGAACTGGATCCAAGGAACAGAAGAGACTGTGTACTGATCATCTGCGCTAATGAAGGGATCGATTCGATAATAGATATTAATGAACTTTTGATGTCTTACGATCTGAATCCTATTTTATAACAGGACTGGACAGAAATGTCGTGCTGTCAGCACGCAAAATGACATATGGCTTGCAGGAGATTTTCAAGATGAGTAATTATAAATTATGTCCATACTGCGGCGAGATCCTTCATCCGCAAATGCCAAGGTGTACCTATTGCGGAAAAAGGCAGCCCAAAGTATCTTCGCCGGAGGATAAATGGCAGATCAGCGATCCTCCGGAATATCCCGGGGAAAAAAGTACAGGCAGGGGTCTGTTCCGGATGAGACGGCCCGGGATCCCGGAGAGAAGAAAGTACGAAGAAAAAAAGAATAATTTCGGTACATATCGAGAAGTTACGAACGAGACCGGAAAAGACGGCCGGAGCTTTTTCGGTGAAGAGTATTCTGTAAAGATCACCGGAAAAAAGCCGGAGGCAAAACAGAATGTTCAGATAAAAGAAATAGATCAAAAGAAAGCGCAGCAGGAAAAAAGAAACTATAAGAATAATAAGAATAGTAAAAATGAGAAGAATAATAATGCTGGAAAGCTGATCAGGATCATTGTGATTCTTTACTTTCTGGCGATCCTTGTGGTTAATCTGGCTCCACAGATCTTTTATCATTTAAAAAACGTTGAGAAAAGAATATCAGAGATCGTACAGGACATCGGAGACGACAGCAGCGGGGAGCAGAAGGCGGAGGATACAGGTCCTTTCATTCTGAAAGATATGTCGGATTCCGGCAGCACGGCAGTTTCGGTCAGGATAGATCCTCCTGATGGATATGAGCTCGAATGGAGCGATCAGGAAACGAAAGATATGCTCATCATAATCAATAAAATGTACCATGAATGGGGATATTTCAGGTTATGGAATAACGACGAAGCCACGTTGGATTATTTCCGGGATTCATATTTTAGTTATCTGCATTCGGACAAAAATGCCGCGGATGTAAATATACAGCAGGAACGTCAGATAGACACGGAAGCAGGAATCGTTTCGTATGTCTCTGTGTCATATAGGAATGATCCTGAAGACAAAAACATATATTATGAAAAGTATTGCTGCTGGATGCCGGTCAGTGAAGATAAAATGCTTGTCTGTGAGTATACAAGTGATTCCCCGTTAAGTGATCAGGATCAGCTGGTAAAGAAATTGTTTTCGGGAGTAAAGGGGCAGGAGGTCTGAGAACTGATCAAAAGTTAAATAAATAACGTTTATGACAGATTAAAAATTCCTGATTGCTATATGCGGGCAGTCTGATCGTGAAGGATACATCGCAAAGATACGCCCGATTATAACCGACAGGCAGAAAAATCCCTTAGATACGGCGCCATGAGACTGGCTCATACCCCGCCGTAAAAAGGGATTCTTTTTTTGTTTCACAGTAAATTACGTTAATTTCCTGCGAAGATGCACACGCCGCACAGAGGAAGGCAGATGCGCTGTTGTGCGGCGGCGCGCAAAATCCGTTCGCTCCCCTCGAGATTGAGGGGGTGGGAAGTTGAAGTCCGCCCGCGGACTTTGATCTCTTTCATTATATGAGATGGAGCCTTTGCAGACCGGCGGCAAGACCGTCAGTATATATGGAATCCGTGAATGGAAAACGGTCTTTCAATGAAGACGGTGAATCGCCCATAACCATCGGATGGCGGACGTTCTCAAGCATTGACAGATCATTATTGCTGTCTCCGAAACCGTAAGTATCCTCAAAAGAAATCCCCAGATGTCCGATGATCTGCCGGATTCCCGTACCCTTGGAATAGTTTTTCAGATTGAGTTCAATATACGGATATTCTTTATGGGAGATCAGATCAAACCATGGAAAAAGATTCTTGCGTAGTTTTTTCAGGTCTGTGTGCGGGCCCGGATAACCGGTGATCTTTGAAATACGCTGTGGTATCTCTGAGATGGGACGATAATACTTTGAATATCTTTTATCCAGCGAGGCGGCAGCATCTCTGAATACCGGCGGTACATATGCTTTGTCAAAATAGAAATAATCAGAGTTTTCCACATAAAAAGAACATTGGGCTTCAGTGAGAATGGAAAGGACTTTTTCGCAGTCAGGCCCCGTCAGGGCGGCGTCTGTCAGTACAAGGCTGCCGCAGGAGACATAAGCGCCGGAAGCAAGTATCATTCCGTGAAAGGGGATTCCGCGGATCTCCGGAGGCAGAATGCTTTTATTTCTACCGGTACACAGCATGATATAATGCCCGTTGTTTATACAGGATAATAGCGCTTCCCGCGTGCTCTCCGGCACACCTATATCACCGCGGAACAGTGTTCCGTCAACATCGAAGAATAAAATTTTTGCCATGGTGACACCTCCGTTTCCTATGAACAGCATTATAGCGATTTGCCGGGAAATACACAATACAGTGTTTAAAAAACTAAAACTTTCCACATGTAAGAGGGCCGGGGAGTTTAAAGTCCGCTTCGGACAAAACAGTATCATTCGAAAAGATTTATGTTAGAATAGGAGCATATGGCAGAGAAAAGACAGAAGTGACCGGCCGAAAGGGAGATACTGACACATGAAACTGATGCATTTATCTGATCTGCATCTGGGAAAGCGAGTCAACGGTTTTTCCATGCTGGAAGATCAGACTTATATTTTGAGGAAGATCATAAGTATTATAGATGAGGAAACCCCGGAGGTGATCCTGATCGCGGGGGATATATATGACAGGTCCATACCGCCTGAGGAGGCGGTGAGCCTCTTTGATGATTTTCTGGTGCGTCTGGCAAAAAGAAAGCTGGACGTTTGTATTATCAGCGGAAATCATGATTCGGAGGAGAGAGTGTCTTACGGAGGCCGTCTGATGGACGCCAGCGGAATCCATCCTGCACCGGTATATGATGGCCATATCAGCCCCCTGACTCTGAATGATGAATTCGGAGAGGTTGTTTTTTGGCTGATTCCGTTTCTGAAACCCGCCGATGTCCGCCGTTTTCATCCGGATGCGGAAACAGGGACTTATACTGACGCTCTTGGAACAGTAATAGAACAGCTGGAAATAGACAGAAATAAACGAAATATTGCCGTTTCTCATCAGTTCATCACAGGTGCGTCCATATGTGAGTCGGAAGAACACACCGTTGGAGGTCTGGATGATATTTCCGCTGAAGTCTACGTTGATTTTGACTATGTGGCGCTCGGACATCTGCATGGTCCTCAGAAGGTCGGCAGAGAAACGGTACGTTACGCCGGATCTCCGCTTAAATACTCATTTTCCGAGGCGTCTCAGAAGAAAAGCGTGACAATGATCGAGCTTGGTCCTAAAGGAGAGACAAATATCCGGCTGATCCCGCTTGAACCTATGCGTGACATGAAAAGGATACGCGGCAGTTTTAAGGAAATCATTTCAGCGGTTGAGCGAACAGAGGATTACTGCGAGATCACTTTGACCGATGAAGAGGATATACCTAATGCGATAGACCGCCTGCGCGTGAAATATCCATATCTTATGAGTATGAAATATGACAATAAACGGACCCGCGCACAGGCCGGGATCACAGGCGGAGCAGATGTAGAAAAGAAAACCGCACTGGAGCTTTTTAATGAACTATATGAACAGCAGAACGGACAGCCGATGAGTCCGGAGCAGGAGGAATATCTTCGGGAGGTCATTCGGGAAATCAAAGGAGATGTGATGATATGAGACCGATACGATTGACGATATCTGCATTCGGACCTTATGCAGGACTGCAGGTGCTGGAGATGGACATGCTCGGCACCAACGGATTATATCTGATCACCGGAGATACAGGTGCGGGAAAGACCACCATTTTTGATGCAATAGCTTTTGCCCTGTACGGAGAGGCAAGTAGCGACCGCAAAGATGCCGCAATGCTGCGTTCGAAATACGCGAAGCCGGAGGATCCGACCTTTGTAGAGATGATCTTTGTCTATCATGAGAAAGAATACAGGATAAAAAGAAATCCCAGGTATACCCGGCCGAAGACCAGAGGAGAGGGAACCACAGATCAGCCTGCAGGCGCGGAACTTACTCTCCCGGACGGGAAAATAATCTCCAGATCCAATGCGGTGGATAAAAAGATCAAAGAGATCCTTGGGATAGATCATACTCAGTTTTCTCAGATCGCAATGATAGCCCAGGGGGATTTCCTGAAACTGCTTCTGGCTTCCACGGAGGAAAGAAAAAAGATCTTCAGCAAAATTTTCCGGACATCAAATTATGATATGCTGCAGAAACGGCTAAAGTCAGACGCCAGAAGCGCCGGGATCACGTACAATGATCTGCTGAAAAATATTAAAAGGTATGAGGATGCGGTTCGAATCTCCGAAGACAGCGAGCTGTTTATCAGGTGGCAGAACTGCGCTTCTGTAACCGAAGCATCAGATCTGATCAGTGAGGTCATTAAACAGGATACGGCTGCATATGAGAGGCTGCTGGAGGAGACGGATAAGATAGAAAAAAGCCTTGCGGAGCTTCAAAAGCTGGAAGATACGGCGAAGAGAGCAGAAAAATGGAGAATAGAGCATAGCGGGCTTCTTCAGATGCTGGAAGAGAAAAACAGGGAACTTGCCGCAATGGAACAGAGTCTGCGCGATGCGGAGGAGAAGCTGCCTGAAGCTGAGAAACTTGGTGAAAAGATCGCAGTCTATAAAAAACAATTCATCAGGTATGATGAACTGGACCGGTTAAATGAAGAGCTGATCCAAAAGAAGGATGAAGCAAAAATAGTTTCCGTGAAAATAGAGCAGCTGACAGATGCGGCAGTCCGGCTTGAGGCAGAGATCGCGGCCATGAAAAAAGAACAGGACGCATTGAAAAATGCGGGAGAACAGCTTGTAGGTCTTGCGGCTGAAAAGAAGGAGCTGGTACAGAGAAAAGAAAGGCTCTTCTCATTCGAAAAAGCACTGACGGAAACGAAAAAGGAAACTCAAAAACTAAAAGAGAAAAAGAATGATCTGGCCAGGGCAGAAAAAATATTTGCAGAAAAGCGCAGGGCTGCCGAAGAGCTTGAAGCGGAGCTGAGCAGTCTGAAAAACGCAGGTGAAGAGTATGAAAAGCTGGTCAGCAAGAGAAAAGACATAGGTAATCGGCTGGGTGAACTGCAGGAGTTGAAGGCGAAGCTTTCCGGTTATGCGGATGCCGTGAATACATACAGAAGCAGACAGGGTATTTACATTGAAAAAACAAAGGTAAGCGAGGATCTGGAGACGATATACAGGGGCCTGAATAAAGCCTATCTTGACGCGCAGGCAGGCGTACTGGCACAGGAACTGAAGGAAGGCGTTCCCTGTCCGGTCTGCGGATCCGTTCATCATCCTGCACCGGCGTCTCTTGCAGACTCGGTCCCTACAGAAAAAGATTTAAAGGATGCGAAGGATAGAGCCGGATCCGCAGCGAAAGAAGCCGCAGAAGCCAGCAGCAGCGCAAGCGCCGCCGGTCAGAAAGCAGAGAGTATAAAGGAAGAAATACGGGACAAGGCAGGGAAACTGCTGGGTACATACGATCATGAAGAAATTGCATTAAAGGTATCCGGGGAATATGTTCGTGCGGAGAATGAACTGCGGCAAACAGGAAATCAACTGGAAACCGCACGGAGGAAGCTTGACAAGAGGAACGAGCTGGAAGAAAAAATTCCGGGAGAACGTCTGAGTTTAACGAAATCGGAAAAATCGGTTCAGGATACAGCAAAGCAGATCAGCGGAGAGGAAAAAGCGCTGGAGGTAAGGCAGTCGGCAATCATCGAAGAAGCCCGCAGAATGAGTATTGAACCGGACCTTGAGAAGCTCGGAGATTTCATCAGAGATGAAATGAGGAAGAATGAAGAGAAGCTTGAGGAAAATGGAAATGCTATCCATATAGAAACTGTCCGGAAGAACCGTAAGGAGGAACTCGACCGCAGTATGCCGGGAAAAGAAAAAGAGAAGGACTCTGATGAGCGGAGCAAAAACGAAAATAACAGCAGATTGTCTGCGCTGCGCTCGGATATCCGAAACATACAGAAAAGGATAGAGTCATTACTAAAAGAATTGGTTTTTGCCGGAAGAGACGAGGCGGAAAAGAAAGTTCAGGAAATGGCCCTGAAACAGACACGGATCAGGGAGGAAGCTGAAAACGCAAAGGATGTTTTCCAGAGATGTAAGAATGAAATCAGCAGGATCAATGGTCAGGCGGAAACTCTCCGTAAACAGATCGAACAGACTCAGCCGGTCAACAGGGATGAGGTGTCCGCTCAGATGAATACGGTCTCTGAGAAGAAAAAGGCGCTTACGGGAAGGATAAATGCGCTTCATACAAATATAGAGGTGAACCGGGAAAATCTGGCACATATCATGGAAGACCATGAGCGCGCGAAGGAGGCGGAAAAGCGATATCTTATGCTGAATGCACTGTCAAATACAGCTAATGGTGAGGTTTCGGGAAAAGAAAAGATAATGCTGGAGACATATGTGCAGATGGCGTATTTTGACAGAATAATCGACCGGGCCAACAGACGTTTCCGCATCATGTCAGGCGGTCAGTATGATCTGGTACGCCGTGGAAATTCCGATAAAATCCGGAGTCAGAGTGGACTTGATCTGGATGTCATAGATCATTATAATGGCAGCATCCGGGCAGTGAACACACTGTCCGGAGGAGAGTCCTTTATGGCCGCTCTGTCTCTTGCGCTGGGACTTTCCGATGAAATACAGACTTCTGCGGGCGGAATCAGGCTTGATACGATGTTCGTCGATGAGGGCTTTGGTTCGCTGGATGAAGATGCGCTGCAGCAGGCGATAGCCGCATTGCAGAATCTTACAGAGGGAGGACAAAGACTGATCGGGATCATATCGCATGTGACTGAACTGGAGAGAAAGATCAGCAGAAAGATCGTCGTGAGTAAAGAAAGGACAGGCGGAAGCAGGGCAGTGATCGAAGACTGACTCTTCATTCTGAAGTTGGAAGTTTTTGTGATAAAAAAACAGCGGACATGCCCGGTTGTCGGAAGAACAGGAAACAGTATGCGGGAGTTTATCAGTATTAATGAAAAAAACATATCCGAGCTGGATATGTATGTGGGAAATAAGGAAGTACATCTGCTGAGGTATTATGAGCCCGATCCGGGCATTTTCATTGCTGAAAGTAAAAATGTAATAGAAAGAGCGCTGTCCTGTGGATATCAGCCCATATCGGCAGTGATGCTTGAGACAAAGAAAACAGAGGATGAGCTTCCGGATGAGATCGGAGATATCCCTGTTTATATCGGAAAGGAAAAGATCCTTCAGAAATATCTGGGGTATAAGCTGCCCGGGGGCATCCTTTGTGCCATGAGAAGAAAAGTGCCCGCTGATTACAGAGAGGTTATCAGAAAGGCGAAAAGGATCGCAGTGCTGGAAAACGTTGTGAATCCGACCAATGAAGGGGCAGTCTTTCGCTCCGCGGCCGCGCTTGGCATTGATGCGGTGCTTCTGTCGCCTGCCTGCGTGGATCCGCTGTACAGAAGAGCTGTCAGGGTCAGCGTAGGAAACGTATTTCTGATCCCATGGGCGTATATCTGCCGGAGTGAATCAACGTGGAGAGAACAGGGAATAAACTTGCTTAAAGAGGAGGGTTTTTCGACTGTGGCAATGGCTTTGAGGAAAGATAATATAACCATTGATGATCCACGCCTGAAGAAGGAAGAAAAGCTTGCGGTCATTCTGGGAAATGAAGGAGAAGGCCTTTCGAAAAGTACGATCGACGCCTGCGATTATGTGGCAAAGATACCGATGAAAAATGGCGTGGATTCGTTAAATGTTTCCGTGGCAGCCTCGATTGCTTTCTGGGAGCTGGGCCGGAGATAGAGGAACGTAATCAACTTAAAACCTTTCCGATGTTATTTTTCATGATTACAACTGACTCTTCATCATGAAGTGGAAAGTTTTTGTTAAATAGACGTAAGAGATGTGAGAAGATAACACGGCGGTCACATCATGTAGTGTGATCGCCGTATGTCATAATACCGGGTAGTTTTGTTTTTGCCAGAGCGGACGCCAGGAGTATGGCAAGCATTATATTTGCTGCTCCCTGGAAGGCGTTTCCGGCCATTGAAACAAAAGCCGCTGGTCCGTAACCCAGGAAAAAGTATTCGTATAAAAGATAGCCGAGCATCATTATTGTTTCGGCGGCTATTCCGGAAAGAATGTATCTTATCGTTTGCGGAATAGAAAAACGGTGGGAACGTTTGAAAACCATATATGCGGCAAAAGCCATGATGGATTTGATCACAAACGTGCCGGGAGCATAATGCGTATATCCGCCGAAAATGTCTGCAAGGGAAGATCCGATACCCGCAGCCGCGGCGCCGTACCACCCGCCCAGCACCCAGGCAGAGAGAAGAACGATGGTGTCTCCGGGGTTTATATATCCGTTGGTGCCCGGGGAAGGAATGCGTATTACCAGGGTGGCTGCCGTTGTAAGTGCGGCGAGCAAAGCGCCCAGGACAAGTTTTTTAGTATTGTTTTTCAAGATCGTGTCCTCCTGTGATGTGATTATTCATTAAAGCTTTCCACTTACGTTACGTGATCATGAACAATAACATCGGAAAGCTTTTTAGACAAAAACATAATATAACATATCTGAAAATAAAAAAATGGGGAAAATAATGTTTTTTTCTTTTCACAGGAAATTACGTCAATTTCCCGTGAAACAAACCCTCCGGGGGATGCACACGCCGCACGAAGAGAGGCAGCTGCGCTGCCGTGCGGCGGCGCGCAAAGTCCGGTTCGCTCCCATCAAGATTGAGGGGCTGGGGAGCTGAAGTCCGTTCGCGGACTTTGTTTTTGCACAGGAATAAACGAGATATTATATGCCGGGGATCCGGATAGAAAGAGAGATATCAGATGACGGTAAATAAAAAAAGGAATGTTTTTTTTCTTTTGCTGACGGCATTTATCTGGGGCACAGCATTTGTGGCACAGACAACAGGGGGACAGGAGGTCGGTCCGTACACGTTTATCTGCCTGAGATATATGATCGGCGCAGCGGTTCTTCTGCCCGTGATCAGACTGATGGACAGTTTAAATCTGACAGGACGAAGACCTGTGACGCGGGAACAGTGGAAAAAACAATGGAAAGCAGGCGTTTGCTGCGGATTGTGTCTTTTTTTTGCATCCGGATTCCAGCAGGTAGGGATCTTTATGGGGACAGCGGCGGGAAAAGCCGGATTTCTGACAGCGTGTTATATAGTGCTTGTTCCTGTGTTGGGCCTGTTTCTGGGCAAAAGGTGCGGCCGGAACATTTGGATAGCAGTCATGATTACAGTCGTGGGATTATATCTGCTTTGCATATCGGGCTCTTTGTCTATGGAGCGTTCCGATATACTGGTGCTTATCTGTTCGCTTCTGTTCGCCGCTCACATTCTGACGATCGATCACTTTGTAGATCAGGTCGATCCGGTTCGAATGTCCTGCATACAGTTTTTTACGGCGGGTATTGCCGGGATAGTACCAATGTTCTTTTTTGACATGAGTCATTCGGCGGCGGGGTTAATTTCATGGGCTTATTCCATGCAGAGCGTGAGTGGATGGATATCGCTTCTATATGCGGGCGTTCTTTCCAGCGGGATCGCTTATACATTACAGATCGTGGGACAGCAGGGCGTCGATCCTACCGTAGCATCGCTTCTGATGAGCCTGGAATCAGTCTTTTCCGTCATTGCTGGATGGGTCATTCTCGGGCAGGCTATGGGACCAAGGGAATTGCTCGGCTGCGCGCTGATTTTTATCGCGGTCGTACTCGCGCAGCTTCCGCAGAGACCTCTCTCGTTTCGTAATTCACAATTACCTGTTAACCGGCTGGACGAAAGGGGCTGAAATTGTTAATATGAAAGTCAGAAAGGCAGTAAAGCTGCTGTGCGGCGGTGTGGGAAGTTTTAATTAAATAAAAAGTAAATATGACAGAAGGTTAATATGGCAGAGGAAAGAACGGGCGAAGCTTTGCCGGAGAGGCGGCATAAAAGAAGAAAGCACTATTCGGGAAAATATCCGAAAAGATTCGAAGAAAAATATAAGGAACATGATCCCGAAAAATATGCCGATACGATACGGCATGTTATTCGTAAAGGCAGTACTCCGGCAGGCATGCATATCTCCATCATGGTAAATGAGATCCTGGATTTTCTTCAGATCAGACCTGGGCAGCAGGGACTTGACGCAACACTGGGATATGGAGGGCATACGCAGAGAATGCTGGAATGTCTGCAGGGACGCGGGCATATATATGCGCTGGATGTGGACCCTATCGAATCCGCAAAGACGAAGAAGCGTCTGGAAAAGCTGGGGTATGGTGAAGATATCCTGACTGTGAAGCTGATGAATTTTGAAAATGTTGATCAGGTTGCCGCGGAAGCGGGAAAATTTGATTTTGTTCTGGCGGATCTGGGAGTTTCGTCGATGCAGATCGACGATCCTTCACGCGGGTTTTCTTACAAGACTGACGGACCGCTGGATCTGCGAATGAATCCCGAAAAAGGATGCAGCGCCGCAAGGCGCCTGAGGGAAATAACAAAAGAGGAGTTCGCGGGAATGCTGGCGGAAAATTCGGATGAGCCATACGCGGAAGAAATCGCAGAGAGCGTTTTCTCGCTTATGCGGAGGGGAGATCCGATGGATACGACAACGGCGCTGCGCAGGGCAGTCGAATCAGCGCTGGCCCGACTGCCGGGCGAAGGACGGAAGGAAGCAGTTAAGAAATCATGCCAGAGAACATTTCAGGCATTGAGGATCGATGTTAACAGCGAGTTTGAAGTGCTGTATGCTTTTTTGGAGAAGCTTCCGGATGTGCTGAAACCAGGAGGAAGGGCCGCGATCCTGACTTTTCACTCCGGGGAAGACCGTCTTGTGAAGAAATCTTTTAAGGAATGCAAACGCGCAGGGATCTACAGCGATATTTCCGGAGAGGTTATTCGTCCGACTGCGGAGGAATGCAGAATCAACGGGCGGGCACGTTCGACGAAAATGAGATGGGCGGTCAGGAGCTGAACAGAAAAAGGCGAAACATCAAAAATATACCGCCGTCCGAAGGACAGAATAAAGAAAATATACAAAGAAAGGGAAAAACATGGCAGAAACATTAAAGATTTTAGAGACCAGAAGAAGCTGCAGAGCATTTAAACAGGAACTGATAGAAGAAGAAAAGCTGCAATTGATCATCCGGGCAGGGACATACGCAGCCAGCGGTATGGGAAAACAATCTCCGATCATCATCGCAGTCACAAACAAAGAAATGCGCGACAGGATATCCGCAATGAACGCAAAGATCATGGGACAGAAAGAAGGTTTTGATCCGTTTTACGGAGCGCCGGAAATGCTGATCGTGTTGGCTGCAAAGGACGTTCCGACACATGTGTATGACGGAAGTCTGGTTATCGGAAATATAATGAACGCAGCGGAGGATCTTGGCGTAGGCAGCTGCTGGATACACAGAGCAAAGGAAGAGTTTGAATCCGAAGAGGGAAAAGAAATTCTGCGTTCGCTGGGCATCGAAGGTGAATATGAAGGAATAGGTCATGTGGCGCTTGGTTATGCCGCTTCTCCGGCGAAAGGGCCTGCCGCCAGAAAAGAAAACTATGTTTATTACATTCGCTGAAGGATCTGAAAAAGGCGGGGTCATGAGGGATCCTGCTGTTTCAGAAAATTACGGAAAAGACGATCCCTTTTTGCTGGGAAAAGCGCAGATGCTGGCAGAACGCCTGCATGCGGAAGTAATAAAGAAAACGGCTGAAGCCGGACCCGGAGAGCTGATCCTGACGGTCAGTCCCGAAGGGCTTGCTCTGACAGACGGGAAGCTGTCTCTCAAAGGAGATTTTTCCACGATGCTTCCGCGGATCAGAAGGGGCAGATGGCAGCATGAAATGCTTGTAAAGGCTGTCCGGATCAGGGGAGCGGAAGGAACGGTCACGGTCCTCGACGCGACCGCGGGCATGGGAGAAGATGCAATGCTTCTGGCAGCGGCAGGGTTTGAAGTACATCTGTTTGAGAGAGATCCTGTGATAGCGGTACTTCTGGAGGATGCTTTGCGCAGGGCATCTTCTATCCCGGAACTGGAAGAGATCACAGATAGAATGCATTTTCATGAAGGCGACAGCGTGAAGGCTTTGTCCGCTCGGGAGATAGTCCCGGACGTCATATACCTGGATCCTATGTTTCCGGAAAGAAAAAAAAGCGGTCTGATCAAAAAGAAATTCCAGCTGCTGCAGCAGCTGGAACATCCATGTGCCGACGAAGAGGAGCTGCTTGGAGCGGCTATTAACGCGAAGCCTCGGAAAATCGTGGTCAAGAGACCTGCGAAAGGGCCATATCTGGCTGATATCAGGCCTGATTACAGTATTGGCGGAAAAACGATACGTTATGACTGCCTGGTAAATATAACAGCAGACAAATGCGAAGCGTCATCCGGCCGGGAAATTATATGAGCCTCCGGCGGATCGAAGAGCTGCGCACAAGTGCGTCGCGCAACTCGCGCGCGATCAGAGATCGCGATTGAAAATGCCTGAATTACAACTGAAGTAAAAAAGGAGAGGATGTAATTATGAACGATCGTGAAAAAGACGGACTGACCATTTTAGGAAACCGGAATACGATCTATAAAACCAATTATGATCCGGACGTACTGGAGAGCTTTGAAAACAAACATCAGGAGAACGATTATTTTGTCAAGTTTAACTGTCCTGAGTTCACGAGTCTCTGTCCCATCACAGGACAGCCGGATTTTGCGACTATCACTATTTCATATGTGCCTGACGTAAAGATGGTAGAGAGCAAGAGTCTTAAGCTCTATTTGTTTTCCTTCAGGAATCATGGAGCTTTCCATGAGGATTGCGTAAACATCATTATGAAGGACCTGATAAAGCTTATGGATCCGAAATATATAGAAGTGACAGGGAAATTCCTGCCCAGAGGAGGACTTTCCATTGATCCGTACTGTAATTACGGCAAACCCGGCACTCGATGGGAAGAGGTTGCGTGGAGCAGAATGTCGCAGCATGATATGTATCCTGAAAAAGTAGATAACCGCTGACAGGAAAGAGAGAGTATGATAGAGGTAGAGATCAAGCTTCCGGTAAAGAGTATAGAAGAGGTTAAGGCAGTTCTTCTGGAAAACGGATTCCATAAGGATAAACACATCCGGGAGCATGACATTTATTTCGATGGAGAGAGGCACATTAAAGATCACGGGGAAGCTCTCAGGATCAGAGAGACGACAAACGCTGAGACAGGAGGAACGGCTGCACAGATGAACTTCAAAGGACAGAAAATGGACCGCATCACAATGACGCGGCGTGAACTGGAGATGGAGATCGGCTGTGCGGAGATCGGAATAAACATTCTTAAGGCAATCGGCTTCTTTCCGGTCATACCGGAAGTGGTCAAGGACAGAGAGATGCTGGTATGTAATGATATAACTGCATGCCTGGACAGAGTAAAAGGGCTTGGCGATTTTCTGGAGCTGGAAATACTGACAGAGGAAGAACCGCTGACGTCCGGACAGCATGGAGAGGAAAGCATCAAGGCAAAAAAAAGAATTGAAAAAATCCTTCATAAACTGGGGTATACGATGGAGGATACGGTCAGCGTATCCTATTTATCTATGCTGCAGGATAAATACTAAAACTTCCTACATGTCATTTCCAAACGGTTGTGATCATGAAAAATAACATCGGAAAGCGTTTATAAATATTCGCACAGGAGGGATCCCATGTGCGAGAGTCTCGCGGCAGAAAGGCCTGAAACATGCCAAAAGGTACAAATCAGAAATTAAAACTATACCGGCTCGGTCAGATTATGATGGAAAAAACAGATGCTGATCACTATATTACAATGCCGGAGATACTCAGAGCACTGGAGCAGTATGATATTACTGCAGACCGAAAGTCCATTTATAATGACCTCCGGGAGCTGTCAGTTCTGGGAATCGAAGTGGAGGGAGAGAAATCCGGCGGCAGATATCGATATCATGTGGTCGGACGGAGGTTTGAACTGCCGGAACTTAAACTGCTGGTGGATGCAATACAGTCATCTAAATTTATCACTGCAAAAAAGACAAATGAGCTGATAAAAAAACTGGAGACGCAGGTCAGTAAATACGAAGCGACGGAACTGCAGCGCCAGGTCTACGTCTCCGGACGGATCAAGACCATGAACGAGAGTATTTATTACAGCGTGGACGAGATCCATAATGCGATCGCGGCGAATCGGAAGATCAAATTCCAGTATTTCCAGTGGAATGTAAAAAAAGAAATGGTTCTGCGCCATGACGGTGCATATTACCATATCAGTCCCTGGGGACTGTCCTGGGATGATGAGAATTATTATCTGGTGGGATATGATTCGGATGCGGCCAAGATCAAACATTACAGGGTTGATAAAATGATGCACATATCCATGACGGATGAACCCCGGGAAGGACATGAAATCTTCCGCCGGATGAACATGGCGGCTTATACAAAAAAGAGCTTTGGAATGTTCGGCGGAGAGGAAGAAAAAGTCAGGCTGCTGGTGAGAAATGATCTGGCCGGGGTTATCATTGACCGATTCGGAAAAGATGTGATGATGATCCCTGCGGACCGGGATCATTTTTCGGTCAATGTAGACGTACAGGTGAGCAATCAGTTCATCACATGGGTCTTTGCCCTTGGAGACGGCGCAAAGATCGCCGGCCCCGAAAGGGTGGTGAGACTGGCGGAATCTGAGATCCGCCGTCTCATGGGACAGTATGGAGTGAAATAAAAAACAAAAATACTAAAATCTCCCCTTCATGATGAAGGCCAGTCGTCATCATGAAGAGGGGAATTTTTATAAAATAGAATATGCAGAGAAAAGCTATCCTTCAGGCAATAAGGCCGCGGCGGGGATAGCTTTTTTTGTGTCATAGGAAAGTACGATCCTTTCTTATGACACAAATCCTCCGGGGGATGCGCATGCCGCACAAAGGAAGGCAGCAGCGCTGCCGTGCGGCGATCAGTCAAAAGAAAAAAATGCGAACATTTGTTTTGTGTGGGAAGATTAAAGGACACCTTTTCCGGTATAGTAATAGATATCCAAGGCAGACATACCCGACTGATACAGAAATCATATGTCGTACCTGCCGTAAGGAAAAATGAAACTGACAGGACAGCGCAGAGAAAAGATACGGGAGGAAATACATGAAAGGATATACTACAGAGAGCGGATATATGGGATTTGTTGACGGAAAATATGTATTGTTCGCAAGCGAGGAGGATTACAGGGAATGGATAGAAGAATAAACTATGAAGTAAAGAGAGGAATATTGATATGTGTCTGTGTGGCTGTGTGGTGCATCCTGAGAGCTGTCAGTGTGATGTGAAAGACCCGTCAAGGATGGCAGCAGACCGGGAGCAGAAACCGATAAGATTTATTAATAAAACTGTCTGCATCACGGCGGAGGATATCTTTCCATACGCAGGACTTGACTATGAGGAACTTGAGCGTATGGATCCGGTAATGAGGCGGGGCGTCCTGACGGAAGCAGGATTGGATCCTGATGAATTTGCTTTCTGACCGCCCGGGTTTAAAGTGGCGGATAATTAGAAAATGCGGTAAAATCAAGATGTGGTCTGATATTTCCGGAAGGTATGGAAAACAGAAAAGTGAAATGGAGGTGGAGATTAAAATGCATGAATTCAAGACATCGCTGGATCTGGTATTTGCGGACTCTTTCTGCGATTTTGCCGGGAAAGAGAACATCGGTAAAGACGATTACATACTTACCAATGATTTTTTATATGAAAAGTTTGTAAAGCCTCTGGATCTGCCCTGCGAAAGCACGTTTATAGAAGCTTATGGGAAGGGAGAGCCATCTACCGCTATGGTGGACAGGATAAGGAAAGATCTGCCGGAGGGAATACGCCGCATGATCGCTGTTGGAGGCGGTGCAGTCATGGATACCGCGAAGATGCTTTCTCTTACTACATCTTCGGGGAAAACAGAAGACCTGTTTGATCTGTCTCCTGATGCCGAAGAACCAAAGAAGCTTTTTGAAGTATATGCAGTTCCGACGACATGCGGAACAGGAAGCGAAGTTACAAATGCATGTGCGGCAGAACTTGTGTCACTTCATACAAAGCGAGGTCTGAATAACGATCTTATGTTTCCGGCGAAATCCGTACTTATACCGGAATTGATCTATGGACTGCCATATCGATTTTTTGCGACATCTTCAATAGATGCGCTGATCCATGCGGTAGAATCCTATCTTTCGCCGAAGGCGTCACCGATTTCTGAGCTGTTTTCTGAAAAAGCCGTGCGCATGATCATGGAGGGATACCTTTACATTGACAGAAACGGAAATGAAAAATGGAAAGACAAAGCGAAAGAATTCCAGATAGCGGCAACTTATGCGGGACTTGCTTTCTGTTCTGCGGGCTGTGCGGCAGTTCATGCATTGAGTTATCCTCTCGGAGGCGGATATCACATTCCGCACGGAGAGGCAAACCAACTTGTGTTTGCTGCAACATTCTGTAAATATAAGGAGAAAAAACCAATTGGAAAATTAAATGATATAGAAAACATATTCTCAGAAATATTGAATGTACCTGCTGACGAAGCACTGGAAGCGGCGTTTGCCATGTTTGACCGGATACAACCCAGAAAGCCTTTAAAGGACTATGGTATTTCAGAAGATGAGCTCCGCGGGTTTGCGGAAGGCGTTGAAGCAGGACAGAAGAGACTGCTTTCCAACAACTATGTTCCGCTCACTGTGGATGAGATGGTTGAGATATATCAGGCGGTATATTAAAACCGAAAACGAGCAACACAGGTTCTTAATGACATGAGAAGAACAAAGTCCGTGAGCGGCCTTCAACTCCCCATCCCCTCAATCTTGAAGGGAGCGAACCGGACTTTGGGTGCCGCCGCACGGCAGCGCAGCTGCCTTCCTTTGTGCGGCGTGTGCATCCCCGGAGGATTTATAACACAGGAAATTGACGCAATTTCCTGCGTAATAAAAAACGATCCCGCTGCCTGACGCGTTTCTTTAAAAAGAAAAGCGAAGGCTGGCAGGGATCGTTTTTGGGTTTCATGGTAATTATGCCGATTATTTATGAAGCGTTTGTGTTTTCGAAGGCGGCCAGTTCCGGATGCTCTCTGTGGTAATCAGAGTAGTTCTCATAGGTAGGACGTTTATGCTTCTGGCTTGCCCAGATCTCGTCAGCTACCTTTGCCCATTTTTCTGAATAGTCATCGCATTTAGCGCAAAGATCGTCGACATCTTCAGGCGATTCATAGTTTGTCTGGTGAGCGCCTGTCTCATGCACCATTTTGCGGAGCAATGAAGGGTTCTCCAGCATTGGACATGGACGCAGATGGTTTCTGTTAAAAGGCTGTCCTTCATGATAAGCCATAAACAACGGTGACTGCAGCATTTCCAGGATAGAGCTGTCATGGATGTTTCTGTCTGAGTAGTGAATGAAAACACATGGCTCGGCATCGCCGCTGGAGTTGATATGGAAATAATTTCGTCCGCCGGCGATACATCCTCCCACATATTCGCCGTCGTTCTGGAAGTCCATCGGATAGAATTCGATATCACATTCGTTGGATCGCACATAACGGATCCGTTCAATGATCTTCTTTCTCTGTTCCAGCGTAGGCATAAGCGAAGTCACGGCGTTGGAGCCTACCGGCATATAATGGAAGTAGAAACCGAAACGTGCTCCCTTCGAAGCAATGAAGCGAAGGAAATCGTCGTTCGTTACAGCTTCAATGTTTGCGCTTGTGTAACAGATGGAAGTTCCGTATACGATTCCGTATTTCTGCAGAAGATCCATCGCCTTCATTACCGCGTCATAATGACCTACTCCCCGGCGGGCGTCGTTTGTCTCAGGCGTACCTTCAATAGAGAGCATGAATGTCAGGTTTCCGAGTTCTACGACTTCTTTGCACAGAGCGTCGTCGATCAGGGTCGAATTTGTGTAGGCGGCAAAGAAACAGTCATTATGTTTTCTGCAAAGACGGAGAATGTCTTTTTTGCGGACCATAGGTTCACCACCGGTCATCATGTAAAGATAAGCTCCGAGTTCCTTGCCCTGTGTGACGATTTTATCCATATCTTCGAAGGAAAGATTTGCTTTATGTCCGTAAGTACCGGACCAGCAGCCTACGCACTTCATATTGCAGGCCATGGTAGGATCGAAAAGAATAAGCCAGGGAATATTGCAGTGGTATTTCTTTCGATTCTCACGAATTAGCTTTGTGCCCCGGAAGAAAGCTTCATAACCAAGATTCAGCAGCATCTTTTTTGCGTACTTCGGATTTGTTTCATCAATGATCTTATTTAAAAAGCGTACCCAGCGATTATCGGGATCCCGTAATGCGGTTTTGACTGCGTCGAGTGTTTCCGGTTTGGCAGAATCGCCCAGGAATTTACCGGCTAAATCAGTGATTTTGATGAATGCCTCTGTGCGGGTCTCGGGTTTCTCAATCTGATTATAGGCAGAGTCGATTGCGACTTTCAGTGCCTGCCGTTGTGCGGCATGTGTTAAAGATTCAATTTTAGATGCCATTACAACATCCTCCATTCTAATAAAGTTTTAACTGCTCTGTAAATTGCATAGCAGGTGCATTAAAAGCACTGCGTTGTGGGCAATTTGACCGAAAAACAAACTGATGTTATATTTATGTCGGTGATACAATTGTCTTAACAACGGATTTTAACAAGTTATACATGATTAAGTCAATAGTTTGTGGCATATACCCGTTCGGAAGATACAATTATTGTGACATTTGTCTCATCACATTTTAGAACAATCTTCAGAAAATATCAAACCTAAAAATATTTAACTATTTCCGGATAGTTTAGTATATAACAATCTTGCGGTTCTGAACAGAGTTTATTGTGTGAAAAAAATATTTATTATAAAAGAAAAGGTTCTCCGGGGGAGTTAAAAGTATGTCTGAGAAGAACACTGAAAAAGACGTTCGAAAAGATTTTGAAAAAAATATAGAAAAAGCTGCTGAAACAGAGATAAAACTTGATGAACTGCGCAGGCGGGAGATTCTGCGAATGTCAAACGCAGAATCGAAGGAACTGACAAGGGATTGTATAAGGACAGCCTTTTTATGTCTGCTGAGAAATAAGTCGTTCCAGGAGATCACTGTATCGGAGATCATTCGGAGATCGGGCGTTTCCAGATCGGGTTTTTACAGGAACTATACAGGTAAGGAAGAAGTATTGGAAGATATTTCTTCAAATATCCTTAAGATTTTTTCTGATGCTGTGCGAAAAGTAGATTACAGAGTAAATACAAAACAGTGGTATACTCAGCTTTTTACACAGATCAGAAATCATGCGGAAATGTATCAAATGCTGATCCAGTCGAATGTTTCAAGAGAATTGATACTGTCATTTGAAAATACGCTGAAGGATTATTTCAAGATAGAAACATCAAGGGAACGCTATGCTTTTATCGCTCTTTGCCACGGTATCGAAGAGATTGCGATCGAATGGTTTTGCGGAAACATGAAAGAGGCACCTGAAGAAATGGGAGAAATGATAGTAGAGATGTTCCGGTCGATCACGGAGAATATACATATCAGGTAACATGGCGGAAGACAATGGAAAAAATTCTGAAAAATTGCAAAAATATATTTGACAATTCAGAAAAGATAATGTATATTAATATCATCAACAGAGAACAGTTGATCCGCGGATAAAGAAAACTGATAAAAGAGGTGCAGTCCAATGGCATAGCTAATCTGAAACTAAATAAAAATCTCTTGAAGAGTTCATTATAGATTAACCTGTTGTAATGAATTATTTAGTCCGTCATACAAGGCAGACCTGAAGGAGATGGTTGTTATGAAAGGCAGAGCTCCATAGGAAAAAAACCTTAAATCTGAACAGGAGGTACGGTCCGACAAAAACTTAATTTAACACTCATACTCTAAGAAAGTGAAGGTGTAGAACATGAAATTACTGGAAATTTCTTAAGAGGGCTATTCGATAAACATTAGTATCGAATAGCCCTCTTTTGATGCGCACTTTTGCAGCTTATTACATTAGTACCGCCGCCTGCAAGACATAAGCGGGAACGTCCTTGTGATGTTTTTTAATGTTAAACTCTTTAGAAATGAAATGTGGGAAGTTTTAATTATTAAATGGTTTTAAATGTTTTTGGTGTTTAACAAGAAATGATACTATCATATGATGTATAAATAATATTATGATATATAATATGTATAATTATTAACTTTCCAAAACTTTCCACTTACGTTAAAGGCTCAGTCGTAATCATGAAAAATAACGTGGGGAAGTTTTACTAAATGAAATAATAAAAAGTCGATATAGAAAATGGAAGAATATGACAGAACGATTGATTTTTCATATTGATGTGAACAGCGCTTATCTTTCCTGGGAGTCAGTACGGCGAGTGGAAAACGGGGAATCGGATCTGCGTCTGATACCTGCGGTAATAGGAGGAGATCCGAAAAAACGAACGGGTATCGTGCTGGCAAAATCCATCCCGGCAAAGAAATACGGCGTAAAAACAGGCGAGCCCATGGCGATAGCTCTGCGCAAGTGCCCTGAGCTTGTATCGGCCCCTGCAGATTTCCGCCTATATGACAAATGTTCGAAGGCGTTTAAAGAAATATGCCGGAAGTATGCTCCGGCGATGGAATCCTTTTCCATAGACGAGGTATTTCTTGATATGACAGGTACATCAGGGATATATCCTGATCCGGAAGCCGTGGCAGCAGATATAAAGAACGAAATTAAAGATAAGCTCGGATTCACGGTGAATGTAGGGATCGGGAGAAACAAACTTTGTGCAAAGATGGCCAGCGATTTTGAAAAACCGGATAAGGTGCATACTTTGTTTCCGGAAGAAATACCCGAAAAAATGTGGCCGCTTCCGGTCGGCGATCTTTTTACGGTAGGAAAAGCGTCGGCAGGGAAATTAATGAGGGCAAAGATTATGACCATCGGCGATCTGGCACATACGGATGTGAAAGTCCTGCAGAAGATATTAGGCATGAAACAGGGGATTCATATTTACAGATATGCGAATGGCCTTGATGATGACCCTGTACAGGAGGTTCCGGAATCTGCCAAAGGCTACAGCGCCGAGACGACAGTGGAGGAAAATCTGGAGGATCTGGAGAGTATTAACCGAATGCTGCTGGCGCAGTCAGATATAGTCGCTGCAAGGATGCGGCGGGATGGAGTGAAATGCCGGTGTGTGGCTGTTTCTTACAGAACTGTTGAATTTAAGAACAAATCCCATCAGAGAAAACTTCTGCATGCAACTGATGTTACTGCCGAGATATTTGAGACTGCCAGAGAACTGATCAGAGAAAGCTGGAAAGGTCAGCCTCTGCGCCTTATAGGACTGGCCCTGACAGATCTGGATGATGGAGAGTATGAACAGCTGTCGCTTTTTGAAGACAGACGCAAAGAGAAACTCAGAAAGCTGGATCAGGCGATGGATTCTATCCGCGGCAAATATGGAAATGCCAGCATACAAAGGGCCAGCACCATGAATACCATATCAAAAGTAGGGCAGAAATATCAGGCACAGCATGAGAATGAAAGGAAATCTGAGCATTGACCTGAAGGTTATCCTTGCTCCTGCGGGCCTTTTGCATGATGCTTGCACTTTTAAATTCTTTGTGGTATACTTCCCAAATGTATGTGACGAAAAATCCAGCAGCGGAAGGATTTTAACAGAAGATCGGAGAAATCCTCATTACTTCATAAAAAAGTTGAGATGCGAAATGCGTCATATTCATTTAAGAATTTACTATTATTTTTAAATACGGAAGGTTATTTAAGGAGGAGCATAGAGAGATGAGTGTTCAGGTTGAGAAGTTAGAAGGAAGCATGGCTAAACTGACTATCGAAGTTTCCGCGGACGAAATGGAGAAAGCAGTTAACGCCGTTTATCTGAGACAGAAAAAGAGTATTTCCATTCCGGGATTCCGTAAAGGTAAAGTTCCGAGAATGATGGTCGAGAAGATGTACGGCCCGTCTGTATTCTATGAGGACGCAGCCAATGATCTGATCAATAAAACATATCCTGACGCTGCAGACGAGGCAGATGTTGAGATCGTTTCCAGACCTTCCATCGAAGTAGTACAGATGGAGAAGGGAAAAGAGTTTATCTATACAGCGGAAGTTGCACTGAAACCGGCAGTTGTTCTGGGCGAGTACAAAGGAATGGAAGTTCCTGCACAGCCTGTAGAGGTGACTGACGAAGAGGTGGAGAATTCTCTGAAGAGAGAGCAGGAGAAAAACGCGCGTACCGTAACAGTAGAGGGCCGTGCGGCAGAGATGGGCGATACGGTCGTTCTGGATTATGCAGGAACAGTTGACGGCGTTGCGTTTGACGGTGGAACAGCAGCGGATGCTGACCTTGAGCTTGGATCAGGTTCCTTTATTCCGGGATTTGAAGATCAGCTCGTAGGCGTTAACGCAGGAGAGGAGAGAGATGTCGCTGTTACTTTCCCTGAGTCTTACCACGCAGAGGATCTTGCAGGCAAGGCAGCGATCTTCCACTGTACAGTAAAAGAGATCAAAGCTAAAGAGCTTCCGGAACTGAACGATGAGTTTGCAGCAGATGTTTCAGAGTTTGAGACTCTTGAAGAGTATAAAGCTGATATCAGAAAGAATCTTGAGGAGACAAAGAAGAGCCAGGCAGAACAGTTCAAAAGAGATGAAGCAGTTGCGAAGGCAGCAGGAAACTCTACTATTGAAATCCCGCAGGCTATGATCGATACACAGGCAGAGCAGATGATCGATAATTTCACAAATCAGCTTCGCCAGCAGGGAATGTCTCTGGAGGATTATGAGCGTTATACAGGAATGGATGCGGCTAAACTGCAGAATGTCATGAAACCTCAGGCTGAGGAGCAGATCCGCACACGTCTGACACTGGAGGCTATTGCAGAGGCTGAGAATATCGACATCACTGAAGAGCAGATCGATGAAGAGCTTGCAAATATGGCTGCCACATACGGCATGGAAGTTGACAAGATCAAAGAGATCATGGGTGACGCTGAAAAGCAGCAGATCAAAGATGATCTCGCAGTAAGAGCAGCGGCAGCTCTTGTAGCAGAGAATGCTGTAGAAGTAGAAAAAGCTGAAGAGGAAGAGGCTGAAGCTGCTGACGAAAGTGAGGCATAAAATATGGCATTAATTCCTTATGTGATTGAACAGACCAGCAGAGGCGAAAGAAGCTACGATATCTATTCCAGATTGCTGAAAGACAGAATTATTTTTCTGGGTGAGGAAGTAAATGATGTTACGGCAAGTCTGATCGTGGCTCAGCTGCTGTTCCTGGAATCTGAAGATCCATCTAAGGATATTCATCTTTACATTAACAGTCCGGGAGGATCTGTTACCGCAGGCATGGCTATTTACGATACGATGCAGTACATCAAATGTGATGTTTCTACGATCTGTATTGGTATGGCTGCCAGCATGGGAGCGTTCCTTCTCGCAGGCGGAGCAAAGGGTAAGAGAATGGCTCTTCCGAATGCGGAGATCATGATCCATCAACCCTCCGGCGGCGCACAGGGTCAGGCGACAGAGATTGAGATCGTTGCGGAACAGATTCTTCGTATTAAAAAGAAAATGAACGAGATCCTGGCTGAAAATACCGGACAGCCATACGAAAAAGTAAAAGCAGACACTGATCGTGATAATTACATGACCGCTGAGCAGGCGAAAGAGTATGGAATCATTGATCGGGTAATTACAAATCGTTAAACATATAAAAGGGCGCAGATTTTGCGCCCTTTTTAGACTAAATAGGCGTAAATATCAGAAATGGCGGTTGATGCCGTCATCTTCAGAATAATAGTGTAATTAAAGACTGATAACTGAAGACAGGCAACAGAAGACTTAAAAACAAAGTTAAACGACCGGAAAATGCACCGGGAAAGGAAACAGGCCTATGAAAAATAATGAGCCGCGTATCAGATGCTCATTTTGCGGAAAGGCAGAAGAGCAGGTCAGAAAGCTGATCGCAGGTCCGGGTGGAGCGTATATATGTGATGAATGTATTGAGATCTGCTCGGAGATAATAGAGGAAGAATTCATTCATCCCCAGGGAACGGACTCAGAAGAGATAAATCTGATGAAACCACAGGAGATTAAAGAATTCCTTGACGAGTATGTCATTGGTCAGGACATTGCGAAAAAGGTCCTGGCTGTGGCTGTCTATAATCACTATAAGAGGGTCCTTTCGGGGGAGACCAGCGATGTTGAGCTGCAGAAAAGCAATATCCTGATGCTGGGACCGACCGGATCAGGAAAAACACTGCTGGCGCAGACGCTGGCCAGAATGCTGAATGTGCCGTTTGCGATTGCGGACGCTACGTCTCTTACAGAAGCCGGCTATGTGGGAGAGGATGTAGAAAACATCCTGCTGAAGCTGATCCAGGCTGCTGATTATGATATCGAGCGTGCCGAGCATGGCATCATCTATATCGATGAGATCGACAAGATCACGAGAAAATCAGAAAACGCATCTATTACAAGAGATGTTTCCGGAGAAGGCGTACAGCAGGCGCTGCTGAAGATCATAGAGGGAACTGTTGCGAATGTTCCTCCGCAGGGCGGCAGAAAACATCCGCATCAGGAATTTCTTCAGATCGATACGACAAATATACTTTTTATCTGCGGCGGAGCGTTTGAAGGACTTGATAAAATAATCGAGACCAGACAGGACACAAAATCCATCGGATTTAACGCAGATCTTGGAGTCCGCAGAAAAGAGGAAGTGGGTAAACTGCTTCGTCAGGTTATGCCGGAGGATTTTGTGAAGTTCGGACTGATTCCGGAGTTCATAGGACGTGTACCGATCGTAGTTACGTTAGACGCTTTGGATGAAGAAGTATTGGTCCGGATTCTCCGTGAACCGAAGAATTCGCTGATCAGACAGTATAAGAAACTTCTGGAAATGGATGGCGTCAATCTGGAGTTTGAAGATGATGCGGTCAGAGAGATCGCGCGTCAGGCACTGACTCAGAAGACGGGCGCAAGAGGACTTCGTTCCATTGTGGAAAAAACCATGATGGATGTAATGTATTATACGCCGTCTGACGATACGATCTCAGAATGCCGTATTACTAAAGAAGCCGTGGAAGGAAAGGATAAGCCGGTTATTTTGCGCGATACGCCTAAGCCGGTTCCGAAGACAAAAAACAGATCTTCCAGAAAAGTTTTACCAACAGCATAAATAAAAAAACACAACGGGGACGGTAATTATGGATGAATTGATCAAACAGCTGCCCTGTGTTCCGCTGAAAGACAGAGTGATCATGCCCGGCATGATCGTACATCTTGATATAGACAGTGAAAGAGCAGTCCGCGCAGTTGAAGAAGCAATGCTGCGGGACAGCAGAATATTCCTGATTGCACAGAAAGACGGGTCGGTCGAAGACCCGTCTGATTCTGATTTATACGGGGTGGGCGTGATTGCTAAGGTGAGGCAGACTGTAAGGCTTCCGAAAGGAGTGCGCAGAGTACTGGTGGAAGCTGTTATCAGAGCAGAACTTCTGGGCTTTCAGAATGATGATCTGATGTATGAGGCCCGGGTCGCTCTTATAGAGGATACGCAGGAACCTGACAATATCGATCTGAATACACAGGCTGCAATGAAACAGACCCTTCAGGATCTGTTTGAAACTTATGCGGAGCAAAGTCAGAAGGTCAGCAAGGAGCTTGTCAGCCAGGTCGTGGCAGAAGAAGATCTGGCAGCCATGACCGGACATATCGCAAATAATCTGCCAATCACTTTCAGGCAGAAGCAGAAGCTTCTGGAAGCAGTGAATTTTCAGGCAAAGTTCTATGAACTGTGTCAGATACTTACAAATGAAGTGGAGATCCTGAAGATCCGCGCAGATATCCAGGGGAAGCTCCGGGAGAGAATCAACAAAAATCAAAGAGATTATTTTCTCAAGGAGCAGATCAAGCTGATCCGGGAGGAACTCGGTGAAGATAATATTCAACAGGAAATAGAGAACTTTAAGGAACAGACGGCAAAGCTGAAAGCAGACAGAGAGATAAAGGATAAGCTTTATCATGAGATCAATCGTTTGCAGAACAGTATAGGAAACAATGCTGAGAGCAGTGTCTTAAGGACATATATCGAGACACTTCTTCAGATGCCCTGGGATAAGGTTTCCCGTGACAACAAAAACCTTTCAAAAGCAAGAGAAACGCTGGAAGCGGATCATTACGGTCTGGAAAAGGTAAAGGAGAGGATTCTGGAATATCTTGCGGTGCGGAATCAGACAAGGAAAGGCGAAGCGCCGATCATATGTATGGTAGGACCTCCCGGAACGGGAAAAACCTCTGTGGCAAAATCAGTCGCCAGAGCGCTGAATAAAAAGTTTGTGCGTCTGAGTCTGGGCGGAGTCCGGGATGAAGCGGAGATCCGGGGACACCGAAGGACATACGTGGGGGCAATGCCGGGCCGGATCGCGGAAGGTCTCAGGCAGGCAGGCGTAAAAAATCCTCTGATGCTGCTGGATGAGATCGATAAGACAAGCGGAGATTACAGAGGAGATATTTCATCATCACTGCTTGAGGTTCTGGATCCGGAAGAAAATAACCGGTTTTCAGATCACTACATTGAATTGCCGATCGATCTTTCAGAAGTGTTTTTTATCGCCACGGCAAACAATGTGCAGACGATCCCCAGACCTCTGCTCGATCGTATGGAACTGATAGAGGTAAGCAGCTATACGGAGAACGAAAAATTCCATATTGCGAAAGAACATCTGATCCCGAAGCAGATAAAGGCTAACGGGATAAGGGAAAACCAGCTGGTCATTGAGGATGACGCACTTGAAGAGATAATCAGTGCATACACAAAAGAGGCCGGCGTCAGGACCCTTGAACGCAGGATAGGACAGATCTGCCGTAAGAGCGCGTTACGCATTCAGGAGAATAAAGATAAAAAAATCCTTGTAACAAAAGACGGACTGGAAGAGTTTTTGGGAAGGTCGCGATATCGGATAAACATGGCTAACGAAGAGCCGGAGATCGGCATCGTTCGTGGACTGGCCTGGACATCCGTCGGCGGAGATACTTTGCAGATCGAAGTAAATACAATGCCGGGGAAAGGTGATTTTCGTCTTACGGGTCAGCTGGGATCGGTAATGAAGGAATCCGCGGAAGCAGGCATCACATATATCCGGTCCATATCTGCCCGGTTTGATATCCCGGAAAACTTCTTTGAAAAGAATGATATCCATATTCATATTCCTGAAGGCGCGGTCCCGAAGGACGGACCTTCGGCAGGAATCACGATGGCCACGGCCATGCTTTCAGCCATCACGAAAGTACCTGTGCGAGCGGATGTCGCCATGACGGGAGAGATCACGCTGCGGGGAAGAGTGCTGCCGATCGGCGGTCTGAAGGAAAAACTCCTGGCGGCAAAAAAAGCAGGTATAAAAACAGTACTTGTTCCGGAAAAAAATGAGCCGGACGTAACCGAGATGGATGCGGAGATCACAGATGGTCTGGAAATTATTTTTGTTTCACAGATGGAACAGGTGCTGGAGAATGCTCTGATCAGAGAATGAAGCAGGAGGTATTTTCCTGTTCACCTGATCTTGAAATGATAGTGGATGAGAAATTGTGTGCACATAATTTCCTCATCCTTCAGTTTCTCGAGCGAGACTTGAATAAAAAAAGGAGCACTATGATATGATCATAAAAGATGTAGAACTGGCGATCGTGTGCGGACCGACAAGCAAATTGCCGGACACAGGACAGCCGGAGGTGGCTTTTGCCGGAAGATCCAATGTGGGAAAATCTTCTCTGATCAATGGCATAATAAATCGCAAAAAGCTTGCGAGGACCAGCTCACAGCCGGGAAAGACCCAGACAATAAACTTTTATCAGGTGAATAAAGAGTTTTATCTGGTGGATCTGCCGGGCTATGGATATGCGGCAGCTTCATACAGTTCCCGTGAAGCATGGGGAAAGATGATCGAGAAATATCTGAACACATCACATAATCTGAAGGCTGTATTTCTGCTTCTGGATATCCGTCACGCACCGTCGAACAATGATATAATGATGTATCAATGGATCCTTGACAGCGGATTCAAACCGATCATTATCGCCACAAAGCTCGATAAGATAAAACGCAGTCAGGTCCAGAAGCATATAAAGATGCTCCGCACAGGCCTTGATGCAGGAAAAGATCTTAAAATACTTCCTTTTTCCGCACTTACCAGACAGGGAGTTGAAGAAATAAGAAAGACAATAGATTCTTTCGTCCTGCCCGAAAATGAAGGGGAGGAAATAAAGGAAAAAGAGGATCAGGCAGAATAAGGGAAGCGCCGTGCGCAAAAGCGGAACTTCTTTAAAGATGCCGGAAAACAGCCGGGAGTACAAAATGGGAATCATCAAAGCGCTAAAGCTGGGTTTTAATTATATCGAATATAGTGAAGATGACCGGGAAAAGAAAGTTACCCGGGCGCTCAAGGGCGTCGATCTGGATGTAAAAGAAGGAGAATTTATAGCAGTTCTGGGACATAACGGCTGCGGAAAATCAACGCTGGCAAAACATATTAATGCATTGCTGACTCCGTCGGAGGGAACGATGTGGGTGGACGAAATGAATACCGCGGATGGAAAAAACCTCTGGAATATCCGCCAGAGGGCGGGTATGGTCTTCCAGAATCCGGACAACCAGATAGTCGCCTCAGTTGTAGAGGAGGATGTGGGGTTCGGACCGGAGAATCTGGGCGTGCCGACAGAAGAGATATGGCAGCGTGTCGATGACAGCCTGAAGAAAACAGGGATGACTGCATATCGTCTGCATTCTCCGAATAAACTTTCCGGCGGACAGAAACAGCGCGTTGCCATCGCCGGGGTAATGGCAATGAAGCCTAAATGTATCGTTCTTGATGAGCCGACGGCAATGCTGGATCCAAACGGGCGCAAGGAGGTCATCGAGGCCGTCAGAGAGCTGAACCGGAAGGAAGGCGTGACGATCATCCTGATCACACACTATATGGAAGAGGTAGTGCTTGCCGACCGGGTGCTCGTCATGGATGACGGAGTGGTAGTAATGCAGGGCACGCCGAAGGAGATTTTTTCGCAGGTTGAAAAACTGACCGAACTGAGGCTTGATGTGCCGCAGATCACAATTCTGGCATATGAGCTGCGAAAGGCGGGTCTGCCCCTGCCCGAAGTGGTTTTGTCCAGAGAGGAACTGGTAGAGGAAATCCTTCATGTTGATTAAATTAGAAGATGTATCTTATGTTTACAGCGCAAAGACAGCCTATGAACAACGTGCGCTGGATCATGTGGATCTGGAGATACCACAGGGACAGTTCGTGGGCGTTATAGGACATACCGGAAGCGGAAAATCGACACTGATCCAGCATTTCAACGGACTGATGAAGCCTGCAGAGGGGCGGGTCTTATGTGACGAAGAAGATATCTGGGCGGAGGGCTATGACAGACACGCGCTTCGATTCAAAGTCGGTCTGGTTTTTCAGTATCCCGAGCATCAGCTTTTTGAAATGGATGTTCTGACGGATGTCTGTTTCGGACCTAAAAATCAGGGACTTACGGAAGAGGAAGCTTTGCGAAAAGCCAGACGATCTCTGGCTCACTGCGGAGTGCCGGAGGAGCTGTACGGCAAGTCGCCGTTTGAACTCTCAGGAGGGCAGAAAAGACGGGCGGCGATCGCCGGAGTGCTGGCGATGGATCCGGAGGTTCTGATCCTGGATGAGCCTACTGCGGGACTTGATCCGAAGGGAAGAAGGGATATTTTTGAACAGATCGCTTCTCTTCAGAAAAAGAGAAATCTGACAATCATTCTGGTCTCTCACAGCATGGAAGACGTGGCAAAATATGCCGACAGACTGATCGTGATGAATCATGGAATAAAACAGTATGACGGGACGCCGAGAGAAGTGTTCAGACATTATAAGGAACTTGAAAAAATAGGGCTTGCTGCACCGCAGATCACCTATGTGATGAACGATCTTAAGAGAAAGGGCCTGGATGTGGATACAGACATTCTTACGGTGGAGGAAGCCAGAGACGCGATCCTTGAAGCATTAAGGAAGGTAGGAAAAGGAACAAAAAGGCCGGGGGATCCGGAAAGAGGACAGAAATGATACGTGATATAACGATAGGGCAATATTATCCGGCCGATTCGATCCTCCACCGATTGGATCCGAGGACAAAAATAACAGGTACTTTTGCTTATATTATTTCTCTTTTTGTATTTAACAGCTGGGGATATGCAGTCGGAGCTGTTTTTCTGGCGGCAATGATCATTTTGTCAAAAGTACCATTTTTCTTTATGACAAAAGGTCTGAAATCGATCGTAATGATCCTTTTGTTTACAATGGTGCTGAATACATTTCTGACGCCCGGCGAAGTTCTATACCGGATCGGCTTTCTGAAGATCACGAAAGAGGGGCTGCTGCTGGCCGGGAAAATGGGAATTCGTCTGGTGTTCCTGATCCTGGGGACATCACTGATGACTTTGACAACAACGCCGAATAAGCTTACGGATGGTCTCGAGAGACTGCTTGGGCCGCTGAATAAGATCAGGATACCCGTGCATGAGATCGCTATGATGATGTCGATCGCGCTTCGTTTCATACCGATCCTTCTGGAGGAGACGGATAAGATCATGAAAGCGCAGATGGCAAGGGGAGCGGATTTTGAAAGCGGAGGAATGATAAAAAAAGTGAGGTCGATGATCCCCCTTCTGGTCCCTCTTTTTGTTTCCGCATTCCGGAGGGCAAATGATCTGGCACTTGCGATGGAAGCGAGATGTTATCAGGGCGGTGAGGGCAGGACATTGATGAAGCCGCTGAAGTATGAAGGAAGAGATGTCGCAGCCTATATTTTGATAGCAGTATATCTTGCCGCCGCGGTCATTCTGCGTGTCGTCCTGAAATGGTAAACGTCTAACAGACCTTCCTGTAATATACCGGAGCGGGTATGAGCCTGTGATCAGAAGTGTATATGTGAACAGGAAGTTTCAGTAATTACGATATAGAGGGACCTGCGTCTGCAGGCCCCGCTTTTTGAGGAAAGGTTATGCGACGAATTAAACTGACCGTGGCTTATGAGGGAACGGATTATTGCGGGTGGCAGGTTCAGCCAAACGGGACTTCGGTGCAGAGTGTCCTGGACAGAGCTCTTTCCACATGGCTGGGGGAAGAGATAAGGACAATCGGGGCCAGCAGGACGGACGCAGGCGTCCATGCTTTGGGAAATGTGGCTGTTTTTGACACGGAGGCCCGTATGCCCGGCGAAAAATTTGCTTATGCTTTAAATACGAGACTTCCGGAGGATATCAGGATCCAGGAGTCAGCAGAGGTGCCGTCAGAGTTTCATCCGCGTTTTACAAAGACCATCAAAACCTATGAATATAAGATACTGAATCGCCGGTTTCCGGATCCGCTGCGCAGAAGGGATAGTTTTTTCTGGTATGGAAGTCTTGATCTGGAAAAAATGAAGGAGGCTGCTTTATGTATAGAAGGAACTCATGATTTCAGAAGTTTTGCGGCAGCAGGAGGAAATACTTTTGAAAATGGGGGAAGTACAGTGCGCACCGTTTATAAGACGGAACTGTGGAATGAAAATGACATGATTCATTTCCGGATCACAGGCAACGGTTTTTTATATAACATGGTAAGAATAATTGCCGGTACACTGCTGGAAGTCGGGAAAGGGAATCTAAAGCCGCAGGACATTCCGGCTATTATCGAAGCCAGAGACAGGAGTAAGGCAGGGCCTACCGCACGGGCATGCGGGCTTACTCTTCTGGGAATAAGATATCCGGAATGGGAGTAACGCGGCGCTTTTTTGGAAAGGCGCGGAGAATACTGTGAAAAAGGAAAATTTTCTTGACATTAAAACATGCATATAATATTATAAAAAAGCATGGCGGCAGAGGCATGGTTTTCGTAGTTCCCAATGCGAAAAACATAGTCATGGCGTACATTGTCAGGGTATCAGAGCCAAAGCCCAGGCGGGGATACTGTTTTGATATGAAAACCATCCGGACAGTGGCGGACATATCGGCATCGGAAGTCTTACATTCCTTTGCATAAATAAACGTTATTATTGAATTGATAGCTTCAGGAGGTTATTATCCATGAAAACATTTATGGCTAATCCGGATAAATTAGAGAAAAAGTGGTTTGTTGTAGATGCTTCCGGAAAAACACTCGGACGTCTTTCGACAGAGGTAGCAAAGGTCCTCAGAGGAAAAAACAAACCGGAATATACACCATTTGTAGATACAGGTGATTATGTGATCATCGTTAATGCAGAGAAGATCAAGGTTTCCGGAAAGAAACTTGATCAGAAGATCTACTACCGTCATTCAGAGTACGTAGGCGGAATGAAAGAAACAACTCTCAGAGAGATGCTCGATAAGAAGCCCGAGAGAGTACTTGAGCTGGCAGTCAAAGGCATGCTTCCGAAGGGACCGCTTGGAAGGCAGATGCTGAAAAAACTTCACGTGTACGCAGGTGCTGAGCATCCACATGCAGCTCAGAAGCCGGAAGTACTTACATTTTAATGAGGAGGTAATGGACATTGGCTAGTGCAAGATACTACGGAACAGGAAGAAGAAAAAAATCTATCGCAAGAGTATATCTTACACCTGGAACAGGTGTGATTACGATCAATAAACGTGACATCGATGAGTATTTCGGCCTTGAGACGCTGAAAACGATCGTTCGTCAGCCGCTCGTTGCAACTGATACAGTTGATAAGTTTGACATTAAGGTCAATGTAATAGGCGGAGGATTTACGGGTCAGGCAGGAGCTATCCGTCATGGAATCAGCCGTGCGCTGCTTGAGGCAGACGCAGAGTTCAGACCGGTTCTGAAAACAGCAGGATACCTTACACGTGATCCGCGTATGAAAGAACGTAAAAAATACGGTCTCAAGAAAGCTCGTAGAGCGCCGCAGTTCAGCAAACGATAATTGCGGAAAGATTATTCACACCCTGGAACCCATATGGATTTCAGGGTGTTTTTTTCTGTCCTGGGAAATTGTGTCAATTTTCCAGGACAGAAACCCGCCGAGGGATGTACGCGGCGCACAGAGGAAGGCAGCTGCGCAGCCGTGCGGCGGCGCGCAAAGTCTGGATAATTCGGATACGAATCACATTCATTCTGTTCCTGCATATAGAAACTGGCGTTAACGGAGAACATAAAGGAAAGGATAAGGTGTTTGAATGAAGGTTATTATTATTGGGGGAGTGGCAGGCGGCGCCACGGCCGCGGCCAGGATAAGACGCCTGGATGAACAGGCTGAGATCATCGTTTTTGAAAGAACAGGATTTGTATCATATGCGAATTGCGGACTCCCTTATTATATCGGAGGCGTGATCACGGATCAGAAAAAGCTGACCCTTCAGACGCCCGATGGATTTTGGAATCGGTTCCGCGTCCGTGTTAAAACATATCATGAGGTCATAGAGATCCGGACGGAAGAAAAAAACATCAGAGTCAAAAACCTGCTGACCGGGGAAGAGTGGACTGAAACATATGATAAGCTGCTTTTATCTCCCGGAGCAAGGCCGGTAAGGCCTGAACTGCCCGGAATAGACAGCAAAAAGATATTTACTCTAAGAACAGTCGAGGATACCCTTCGCATTCGTGAGTATATTGAAAAAAACAGTCCTAAGAGTGCGGTGCTTGTCGGCGGAGGATATATCAGTATCGAGACTGCTGAAAATCTTTGTAAAGCAGGCATTGATATCACTATTATTCAGCGGCCGAAGCAGCTAATGAATACGCTTGATCCGGATATTGCGTCGTTTGTTCATGAAAAAATGCGCAGTAACGGCATTTCTTTGAGTTTGGGGAGAACAGTTACCGGATTTAGAGAAGAAGGAAATAAGATCCTGACATTACTTGACGGGGGGGAAGTCTTGCGGCGGATATGGTTCTGCTTGCAATCGGTATTTCACCTGAAAACAGGCTGGCAAAGGAAGCGGGGCTGAGCTTGGGAGTAAAAGGAAGTATCGTTGTAAATGACCGGATGGAGACTTCTGCGCCGGATGTTTATGCAGTGGGAGATGCTGTTCAGATAAAGAATCTGGTCACCGGCGGGGATGCTGTGATAGCTCTTGCAGGTCCGGCTAATAAACAGGGACGTATAGCTGCGGATAATATATGCGGTCTGGAAAGCCGTTATTGCGGATCGCCGGGGTCTTCTATCATACAGATATTTGATTTGACAGCCGCGTGTACAGGATTAACGGAAAAAGCCGCTTCCTCTGCCGGAATAGAGTATGAGAGTGTAGTTCTTTCAGCTGCTTCTCATGTCAGTTATTATCCCGGCGCAAAGCCGATGATCATGAAAGTGGTCTATGAAAAGAAAACAATGCGGATACTGGGCGCGCAGATCGCGGGAGGGGAAGGAGCAGACAAGCGAATTGATGTTTTGGCAGCCGCGATCCTTGCCGGACTCAGGGCGGATCAGCTCAAGGAGCTTGATCTGGCATATGCGCCACCATACTCATCGGCTAAGGATCCTGTCAATATGGCAGGCTTCATGATTGAGAATATAGAAACAGGAAAGGTGAAACAATACCATTGGAACGAAGCAGCCGGTCTTCCTCGAGATGGCAGCGTTACTTTGCTCGATATCAGGACCGCGCCGGAGTATGACCGGGAACATATTGACGGATATATTAATATTCCGCTGGATGATCTGAGAGAGTGTCTGAATGAAATAGAAAAGTCAAAACCGGTTTATGTGATCTGTCAGAGTGGTCTGAGAAGTTACACCGCATGCCGTATTCTGAGTCAGAATGGTTTTGACTGTTATAATTTTTCGGGAGGATATCTTTTTTATAAAAAAATCATGCGGGATAAGATGCTGAACGAAACTGCCGCAAAAAAATGAATATTTATAAGTTGATAAAAATATCGGAATAAGAGAAGAGTCTTTACTTTCCGGACTGTAGAGATAAAGCCGCCTTAAACATAAAGATATATATTTGGTCTTGCTTATCTGACGTATTTACGATATTATTACTTATGTTATTTGCATATATCAATACGAACGTGCATATTTTGTTTTAAAAGCGGTCGCCGCATGCATTATATGCATAAAATATAAATAATATGCACGCTGTATACATAGAATAACAAAGAGATCAGGGCGGTATGCCTGCAAGGAAAAGAGGTAATAAAAATGGATAAAGTTGTATTGGCTTATTCTGGAGGTCTGGACACTACAGCAATCATCCCTTGGTTGAAGGAAACATATGGCTACGAAGTAATCTGCTGCTGTATCGACTGCGGTCAGGAAGAGGAGCTGGACGGACTTGACGAGAGAGCAAAGCTTTCAGGCGCATCCAAGCTTTACATTGAGAACGTGGTAGATGATCTTTGTGATAACTACATTATGCCCTGTGTAAAGGCAGGTGCCGTTTATGAGAATAAATATCTTCTGGGTACCGCTATGGCAAGACCTGCGATAGCCGCGAAGCTGGTGGAGATAGCCCGGAAAGAGAATGCCGTGGCGATCTGTCACGGCGCGACAGGAAAGGGAAATGACCAGATCCGTTTTGAACTCGGTATCAAAGCACTCGCTCCTGATATCAAAGTAATTGCGCCGTGGCGTGATGACAGATGGCAGATGGATTCCCGTCAGGCTGAGATTGATTACTGTAAAGCCCACGGAATCGACCTTCCGTTTGGAACGGATCAGTCCTACAGCCGAGACCGGAATATCTGGCACATCAGCCATGAAGGACTTGAGCTGGAGGATCCGTCCCTGGAACCGAACTATGATCATATGCTCGTCCTTGGCGTTACGCCCGAGAAAGCACCGGATGAGGCTGAGTATGTGACCATGACGTTTGAAAAAGGTGTGCCGACATCAGTGAACGGAGAAAAAATGAAGGTGTCCGATATTATCCGTACTTTGAACCGCCTTGGCGGAAAGCATGGCATTGGTATTGTGGATATCGTTGAAAACCGTGTAGTAGGTATGAAGAGCCGCGGAGTGTATGAGACGCCGGGCGGAACAATACTCATGGAAGCTCATCAGCAGCTGGAAGAGCTTGTTCTCGATCGTGATACGCTCGCGCTGAAAAAAGAGCTCGGAAGCAAACTTGCAAGTATCGTATATGAGGGAAAATGGTTTACTCCGGTCCGCGAAGCCATATCCGCGTTTGCAGATGTTACACAGCAGTATGTAACAGGAGAAGTTAAGTTCAGACTTTATAAAGGTAATATTCAAAAAGCAGGAACAACGTCGCCATACTCTCTGTACAGTGAGTCTTTGGCATCCTTTACAACAGGCGACATGTATGATCATCATGACGCAGAAGGATTCATTACACTGTGGGGACTTCCATTAAAGGTCCGCGCAATGAAAATGAATGAGCTGAAAAAAGAGAATACGAAATAAAAGAAACCGGGGACGGAGTTTTGTTCCACTTTTAGTGGAACAAAACTCCGTCCCCGGTTTCTTTGGCTGAGACTGCATTATTTAAACAATGAGAATATCATTTCCGCGGTGTAGGTTACCTGCGTCATGTGTTCGGCCTCGATCAGATAAAGGGCGTTGGCACAGATGTGCTCGGCAGCCTGCTCGAGATCACGGATACCGGAGGTTTTCCGAAAAATTTCCATCACCGCATCAAGCGCTTCTTCGGTAAGGACGATCTCTTCGCTGCGAAGTCCGATCCGTTTCAGGACTTTCGGCATTGCAAATTTCGTAAAAATGACCCGTTTCTCTTCAGGAGTATAATCAGGAAGTTCAATGACTGCAAAACGGGACATCAAAGGCGCACTGATAGCTTCCCGGTCATTGGCTGTGGCAATCGGATATACGCCGGTCGTCGGGATATTACACTCAATATAATTATCGGTAAAACCAAGGTTATCCAGAAGTGTCAGAAGTACATCGGCCGGATTTCCGTTGCCCTTGCCCGAGGAAGCCTTATCCAGTTCGTTGATAATAAAAAGAAGATTGGAGCTTTCTGCATTGGCAAACGCTTCCATGATCAGACCGGGTTTGGCGTTTGCGTAGATGCGGGAACTTCCCGTCAGCTGTTCGGGGTCATTGATCGAGCTCATTTCCAGCGTCGTCCATGACATTCGAAGTATTTTCGCGACAGCGTAGGCTATCTGTGATTTTCCGGTTCCGGCAGGTCCTATCAGCAGTATACCGTAAGCGGGCAGTGTATGCGTACGGTTGATCTGAATGATCGTTTCAATGATACGCTGCTTCACATTGTCTAATCCGTAAAGCTCCTCATCCAGGATACGTCTGGCCTCGACAGGATCAATGGGTTCAAAAGATGTGTTTTTCCACTGAATATTCAGCATTATTGAAAGGGCACGCTGTGCGTGCCTGCGTTCTTCGGGAGTTACCTCCGCAGATTTTGCCACGGCAAGATTACGTCTGGCCCATAGACGGATGTTATCGGGAAGAGTGCTTCCCGCGCATGTCAGATAGTCAGTGATACTTTGAATGCTTGTCAGCTTCATATCATCAGCGTCCTCGATCTCATCAGGATCGGGAGCATCTGCAGAAGGCGCATCGCTCTGGAAGAGTCTGTCCATCATAAACTGAAGAAAACCATTTTCGCCCGAAAGCTTTGCGCCCCGCATCGCTACGCCGGTTTCCTGGATTCTGTAGACGGCGTAACCCAGTTCCATGTTTCTGCCGGACAGGCGGACCATGATGTGATTTTCCCCAAGCCATCTGGTCAGGTTTTCAAAACGGGCATCGATCATAAGGATATCAGCCTTAACGCTGCTGCCGGATTCATCACAGATGAAAGCAGTTCCCTTAGTCGGACTCGTAAACATTCCAGAAGTGTGATGTGTCAGAAGACCGCTGTGATTGTCCAGTACCATAATCGGATTATCCGGGTCAGCCGAACGATTGCCGGTGTAGATCAGCCCATAGGTCTTTTCGGCTTTTACAGCTTCTTTTTTTTCATTACTAAAATCAAAAACAGGCATTGGTGAACCTCTCTATATGTAATCAGGAACAGGAAATATTCCTCTTTATCAGAGCTGCGTTATTTTCTGTATAATCAGAAAGCTTAATCAAAAAAACTTGACGGATTCATTCGTTTTCGAAAAGTGATGTGGAGAAATATCTCTCCGCTGTATCAGGAAGAACAGTGACAACAGTTTTGCCCGGACCGAGCTTTTCAGCCAGCTTCAGAGCAGCGGCTACATTCGTGCCGCTTGAAATACCGCACATGATACCTTCTTCACGCGCAAGAGCTTTTGCTGTTTCAAGTGCTTCCTCATCCGTCACAATATAAATATCGTCATAGATCTTACGGTTCAGAATAGCAGGGATAATACCGTCTCCTATACCCATCTGGATATGAGTACCGATATCGCCGCCTGCAAGGATCGCAGCGTTTTCCGGTTCCACCGCCCAGATTTCGATATCAGGATTCTGAGCCTTCAGTACCTCGCCGATACCTGTGATCGTGCCGCCGGTACCGATTCCGGAGCAAAATCCATCTATCGGACCTGCAACCTGTTCCATGATCTCAAGCGCTGTGTGATGCTTATGAGCCTTTGTGTTATTTGGATTCTCGAACTGCTGCGGAACAAAAACATTCGGGTCTTCGGCCTGCATGCGCAGCGCAGTGTCGAGGCATTCCTGGATGCAGGCCCCTATATCGCCGGCGTCATGCACCAGAATCACCTCCGCACCGTAATGACGGACAAGCTTTCTTCGTTCTTCACTTACAGAATCAGGCATGATGATGATCGTGCGATAGCCTTTGACAGCGCCTACCAGCGCAAGGCCGATTCCCTGATTGCCGCTTGTCGGTTCTACGATGATCGTATCCGGACCGATCCTGCCTTCCTTTTCCGCCTTCTGGATCATATTATAGGCAGTGCGTGTTTTTATGGAGCCGCCGACATTCAAGCCCTCGAATTTCACATAAATTTCAGCATTTCCGGGCTTATTCATTCTGTTCAGCCGGATCATCGGCGTGTGGCCGATGGCTTCTAATATATTATTGTACAGCATAATTTCTCCCTTCATTTCGAATGTGTTATGAGAACACACAGTAATCATATTATATCCTTAAAGATTCAAGTGTACAATGATTTCTTAGTTCACAGGAAGATGTTAGTAATATACGAGAATCAGCTAAAATCCAATGTAGGATGATAAACAAAAACATAGACAGTATTTTGTCTATTATTCACAAAACAGTCGTTAAATAATTAACGTATATTGACAATTATAAACACGTAGAATAAACTATATTCAACATCCTACAATAACGAATAAGAAAAGACATTTTATGAGAAGGAGGTTAAGAGCAGTGACAAGGCGCAAACGAATACCAGGGGTATTACTCAGTTTGACAGTAGCGGCAGGATGTTTAACAGGATGCAGCAGCACAGCATCAGATACTGTCAATTCTAATTACCAGACGATCAATCTTTCCATGGCTGTGAACGGCACGGATACTCAGATTGATTCGTTGGTAGCAAAACATTTTTCCGAACTTGTAGAAGAGAAGTCAGGAGGAGCTGTTACGATCGATGTATTTCCCAATGACACTCTTGCAGGAGGAAACAGCACTAAAGGTGTGGAATATATCGCGACAGGAGGCTCGGATCTGGGGGCATATGCTACGAGCGTCCTTGCAAACATTGAACCGAAAATGTCTGTTGCAACGATTCCATGGACATTCAAGAGCTATGAAGAAGCCAGAGAAGTTATTGATACAACAGGTGGAGAATACTATGCCGGGCTTCTGGCAGACAAGGGAATCACTTATCTGGGATCCTTCCATAATGGTTTCCGTCAGCTGACAAACAGCAGGAGAGCGGTTACCAAACCTGAAGATTTGAAAGGTCTTAAGATCCGCGTTCCGGGTTCGGAGGTCTACATGAACTTTTTTAATGCGCTGGGAGCCAATCCTACGGCTATGAGCTGGTCCGAAGTATTTACTGCAATTCAGCAGGGGACGATTGACGGACAGGAGAATGGATGCAGCATTACAAAATCTGCAAAGATGGATGAAGTTCAGGACTATATGACAATCTGGAATTATAGTTATGAGAGCGATCTTTTCCTGGCAAACACAAAAGTGTGGGACAGACTTGAAGATAATACAAAAGACCTTCTTCAGGAGTGTGCGACGGAAGCATGTGAATGGGGAAGAGACAAGCTTGAGGAAGAGGAAGAAGAGCTTATAAAAGAGTTTCAGGAAGAAGGTATTCAGGTGGACATCCTGACAGATGATCAGATCGGACTTTTTCAGAATGAGATCACGGATGTTATTGAAAATCTGAAAAGTGAATATGGTGAAGAAGCCTGTACAGCATTTGGAATGTAAAAGGAGGGACCGGCAAAATGTTAGAAAAAATAGAAAAAGTTGTCGCGGGCATAAGCGTATCGGTCATGGCGGTCCTTGTTTTCATCAATGTAGTGGCCAGATATATATTTAATAATTCTCTGGCTTTTTCAGATGAGATATCCACTTATCTTTTTGTACTGATGAGCTTTATGGGCACTGCCGTCGCAGCCAGAAGAGGAGCTCACCTGGGCCTTTCCATAGTGACGGATAAAGTTAGTCCCAAGACAAAAATGTATATCAATATATGCACATACATAATATCCGCCGTTTTCTGTATACTGATCTTTATATTTGGAGTGCAGATGGTGATCAGCCAGTATACACTGGGTCAGGAAACAGCAGCCATGCAGTGGCCTGAGTGGATCTACGGATCGTTTGTTCCGATCGGAGCAGCATTTTCTGCCGCCGCTTTTTTACAAAGCATCCCGAAAATAATCAGTGACTATAAGGAACAGGAGGAGAGATCATAATGGTTGGTATTCTTTTACTTTGTGTGTTTATCGTCCTTCTGGTTTTCGGAGCACCCATCGCCATATGCCTTGGAATGTCTTCCGTTGCGGCAATACTTATGCAGGGCGCAGGAAAGCCGATCGACGCAATAATGAGTGTTCTTCCCAGACTCTGTTCATCTGCGAGTAGTAAGTTTGTTCTTCTGGCTATTCCTTTCTTCATTCTTTCAGGAAATGTTATGGAGAAAGCGGGTATTTCAGGCAGACTTATCAATCTGGCTGAGAAATGCCTGGGGCATATAAGGGGAGGAATGGCAATAGTCTGTGTAGTAGTTTCATGTTTCTTTGCAGCTATTTCCGGTTCAGGACCTGCCACGGTGGCGGCTCTCGGCCTGATCATGATCCCGGCACTCGTCAAAGCCGGATATCCCGCATCTATTTCCTGTGCATTAATGGCGGCCGGCGGAGCTATCGGAGTAGTTATTCCTCCGTCTATCACATTCGTCGTATACGGATCTATCGCTGATGCTTCCATCACGAATTTGTTTGTGGCAGGTATGCTGCCCGGCCTGTTAATGGGCGCAGCACTGATCATAGTAGCGCTGCTGCTCGGAAGACATATGGATCTGAAGGTGACAGAGAGAGCTTCGGGAAAGGAAAGATGGGATGCCTTCAAGGATGCATTCTTCGGCCTTCTGATGCCGGTCATTATTCTCGGAGGTATATACGGCGGCATATTTACGCCGACTGAAGCTGCTGCTGTCTCCGTCTTTTACGGTCTTGTGGTAGGAATATTTATTTACAAAGAAATCACCTTCAATAAATTTACGGATATTCTGATCGATTCCTGTTCGACAACGGCTACAGTAATGTTTATCACGATGGGGGCTACATTATTTGCATATGTTCTTACCAGGGCCAGGCTCGATCTGGCGATCAAGGATTTTATGCTGGGAGTGACCGGTGGAAATGTGATCATTTTCTTTATCATAGTAAATGTCGTGCTGCTGATCGCAGGATGTTTTCTGGATTCCACATCAGCGCTTTATATCTTTACTCCGCTATTTGCTCCTGTTGCCCTTGAACTTGGTATTGATCCGATCCATCTGGGTGTAGTCATGATCGTGAATCTGGCAATAGGTCTGTTTACGCCGCCTGTAGGAGTTAATCTCTATGTGGCATGCGGTATAGGAGATATCAACATCGAAAAGATATCCAAAGGTATTGTTCCTTTCCTTATCGGAGAATTGATCATATTGCTGATCGTTACGTATATTCCACAGATCTCGTTACTGTTTGTTTAAAATAGAATCAGACCGAATATGTTTTTATATAGACCCGAATATGCGTTTACATAGGTAAAACCAATTACTTATTTTACTCATTTAAATCCTACGTTGAAAGAAGGACGTAGGATAGAAAATATTGATACAGGCCTTAAATTTGACTGATTACTTTGATTGATTACAGCGAAGACGGATTCAGAAGCTGTGATTATAAACTGTCAACACTTAATTCTATGAGGTGAACGAAATGAAAGATGTATCTGTAAAAGAACTTGAAAAACTTGCAACCCGGATGCGGATCAAAGTCGTAGATATGATTTATAAAGCACAGTCGGGTCATCCCGGCGGCGCTCTCTCGGCGGCGGATTTTGTCACGGCATGTTACTTTAAATACATGAATGTAAGACCGGAAGATCCCCGCTGGGAAGACAGAGACCGTATGGTACTTTCCAAAGGTCATGTTTGCCCGATCCAGTATGCGTGTCTCGCTTCTCTTGGCTTTTTCCCCGAAGAAGAGCTGGACACATTGCGGAAAGAGGGCAGTAAGCTGCAGGGTCATCCGTCGATGAACAAATGTCCCGGCATTGATATATCCACAGGATCTCTTGGACAGGGACTTGCCTGTGCGGCAGGTATGGCATTGGCGGGAAAAGCCGATGGAAAAAATTATAAAGTTTTCTGCGCGGTCGGCGACGGAGAAGCTCAGGAAGGAGAAATCTGGGAAGCAGCCAATACAGCGCACAAGTACCAGCTGGATAATTTGATCGTTTTCCTGGATTTCAACAATCTGCAGATCGACGGAACGTGTGATGAAGTCATGCCAAACGGTGATCTTGGAGCAAAATTCAGAGCGTTCGGATGGGAAGTCCTTGAAATTGACGGGCATAATATGGAAGAGATCTGTGCAACGCTTGATAAATGCTATGCTTCTAAGAATGGTAAGCCAAAATGCATCTATGCGCATACGATAAAAGGCAAAGGAGTCTCTTATATGGAGAATCAGTGTGCATGGCATGGCACGGCGCCGAATAAGGAGCAGTACGAGCAGGCAATGGCTGAGCTGAAAGAACAGCTTTGAAAGATCCCCGAACGGAGTTACAGTAATTGAATTTTGGAGGATAAAGATCATGAGTGAACTTAAGAAAATTGCAACCAGAGAGGGATTTGGCGAAGAAATCGTAGCTCTTGGAAAAGAAAATAAAAACATCATTGTCATGGATATTGATATCGGAAAAAGCTGTAAGACGGGAACCTTCCGTAAAGAACTTCCTGACCAGTATTATAACGTAGGTATTGCTGAACAGAATGGTGCAGGAGTTGCGGCAGGTATGGCGACCTGCGGAAAAATACCTTTCGTTGTTACGTACGCCGTTTTCGGATCTCTTCGTATGTGCGAGATGATCCGTCAGGAGATTTGTTATCCTAACCTTAACGTAAAGATCGCTTGTTCACATGGCGGCGTTACGTCTGCCAATGACGGCGCTTCTCATCAGGCGATCGAGGACATGGGTGTCCTGAGGACGCTTCCGAATATGACTGTGATCATGCCTGCGGATTATAATGCCACGAAGAAATTAGTTCGTGCAGCCGGCGAAACATATGGGCCGATGTATCTTCGCTTTACCAGAGACGCAATTCCTCAGATATATGACGAGAATGTCGAGCTTGAGATCGGCAAAGCTTATCAGATCAGGGACGGAAAGGATATAGCGATCATCGCAAATGGCGATACGCTGTGCAAAGCTATTGATGCGGCAGCTGAGCTTGAGAAAAAAGGAATCTCTGCCAGAGTCCTTGATATGCATACTATAAAGCCGCTGGATGTTGACGCGGTCAAAGCATGTGTAAACGAGATTGGAAAGCTCATTACAGTTGAAGATCATAATATCATTAACGGTCTTGGTTCCGCGGTATGTGAGGTCGCAGCCGAAATGGGCAGGGGAATCGTAAAACGTGTGGGAATACAGGATCAGTTTGGGCAGTCTGCACCTTATGAGAGATTGTTGGCCATGAACGGAATCACAGTTGAGAATATTATTAAGATTGCGGAAGAAATGCAGTAATCTGTTATACCGGTCGGAATACAACGCAATCCCTTCTTAAGAAAATTCAGGGCCGGTAAGAAAAAGGCTGAAAAGAGCCTGACTGCATCTTCAATAATATATGGAAACTATCGGCGGGATTCACCCATTATCACCTAAACCAGACCCGCCGGAGTTTCTTCCCGGTACCGGAAGCTGATAAATCCGGCCGGGAAAAGTCTCCGGGAAATTTTTCCTGTAATGCCATGTATTGCTTCCCGGAGACTTATTAAAAAAGATAAAAAAGTTGATATCTGAAAATTAAAAGGGTATCGGTTCAGAATGTAGTTTTAAAGAAAAACACATTTACAGGAAGAAAATAACAGGAGGCAAAGAGAAATGTTAGATTTTACAAATCAGGTCGTTATCGTAACAGGAGCGGGTTCTGCCAAAGGAATGGGAAAAGTGATTGCCAATACTTTCGCGAGGCAGGGAGCAAAAATCGTTATCTGTGATATTTTTAAAGAAGGCGTTGACGCCAATGTCGCAGAGCTTCAGGCAGCAGGGCATGAAGCAATGGGTTTTGCGGCGGATCTTACAGTGAAAGAAAATGTAGACGCATTGATCAAGGCTGTTATGGACAAATACGGGCGCATTGATGTGCTGATCAACAATGCGGGCGTTTCCCAGAAGGTCACAGTTGCGGATATGACGCTTGATGACATGAAGAGGATATTTAATATAAATATGTTTGGACTGTTCCTGCTCACACAGGCAGCATGCGAGGTCATGAAAAAACAGAACTACGGAAGGATCGTCCACCTCTCTTCAGTTTCCGGAAAAAGAGGAGGAGGAGTATTTGGCGGAGCTCACTATTCTGCATCTAAGGCCGCTGTTCTTGGTTTTTCCAAAAACCTTGCCAGAGAAGTATCTCAATATGGCATAACGACCAACTGTGTATGTCCAGGGCTGATCAATACTCCGATATGGGCGAGCATGCCGGCTGAGCAGGCAAAAGCGGTTATCGACGGAATTCCTATGGGACGTCCGGGAGAGCCTCAGGAAGTTGCAAATGCGATCGTTTTCCTCGCATCCAAAGAAGCATCTTATATTACGGGTGAAGAGATCGACATCAACGGCGGATCTCACATGGACTGATAAAAATACTTGATTTATGAATAGTAATATCATGAAAAAAACGAATTCATTATAACGGGAAGAATATCTTCTATTTACTCTTTTTGTAACAAGTCAACCCAATATTTTTTGTAACACTTACCGATTTCGGCGGGAAGAAGAATCCACGGACACAGTAAGACTGTGTCAGGGAGAGCTTTTCTCCGATTTCAGATACCTGTTTACACCCGGAAAGCCCGTGCAGATCTGAATGATTCTGCACGGGCTTTTTTCAAAATCATGAGCGGGAAAATGCGTACCGTTTCAAATATTCAGACTGGTATAATATTTTACAATAGAAACAAGCTAAACTCTTGAAAATGGCAAATTGAAGGATGTATAATGTAGGTTGGTTTTGGGTGATATGTTAAGATAAGGAATGATATATGGCAACTTTTAAGAAAATTAACAGATCTTCGCTGGTACAGGTCGTGATTGATCGACTGACAGACGCGATGATCAAAGGGGAATTGAAACCGGGTGATAAGATTCCTACAGAAATGGAACTGGCAGAGCAGCTTGGAATTGCCAGAAATACTGTCCGTGAGGCTGTGAAGATACTCGTGTATATGGGTGTGCTCGAGATCCGGCGTCCTGACGGAACATTTGTGATGAACGGATTTTCGGATAATCTGATCGACCCTATGATTTATGGGATCATATTGAATCAGAAAAATGAAAATGAACTTCAGGAACTTCGGGCTATGACAGAAGCCGGAGTGCTGAATAACGCGATATCAAAGTGCACGGATGAAGAAGTGGCAGTGCTGAAGGAGAAGCTTGCACTTTTGAAAGAAGCTATTTTTGCCGAGGATCAGAATGTAGACCGTGTATTTGAGAGGGACAATGAGTTCCATGCCGCGATCACAGAGATGGGAAAAAATGTGATGATCTCTAAGATCAACGCAATGGTCATGCTGCTGACGAATAATACGCGATATGAATCTGTCAAGTACATGATCGAATCAAAAAGAAATCAAGAGTTGTATGAAGCGCACGAGAAAGTATACCAAATGGTTCTGAACCGCGAGGGATCAGAGCTTTATGCGAACATTCAGAGGACATACTTTATCCGCGAGTAAAGAGAGACCGAGGATGATAAGGGACCTGCCTGTCCGGCTTTAGCTGTGCCGACGGGCAGGTTTTGTTTAACGGGAAACTATATCAATTTTCTATAAAAAAAACAGGGGGATGTACACACTGCATAGAGAAAAGCAGCGAGCTGCTGTGCAGCGGCGCGTAAAGTCCGGTTGGATTTATTTAAGAGTCACGGGAATAGTGGGCTGATCGTTCGCAGACTTTGTTTGTTGGTGAAAAACGGTAATGCTGGTGCGGGATCGCAGGAAAGGTCCTGAACAAAAGGGGGTCTCATGACAACTGTCAGTAAAAGAACGGATTATAAATATCTGGGAAGCTACACGGGACACAGGGTTCATGATTTTGTGCATGCTCATTTTGTGCTTGTGACAGTAATGCTTCTCATTACTGCTTTGCTTTTTATTCTTGCCATGATTATATATGTGGTATTCAATAAGAGGGAAAAGCAGGCCAGCAAAGAATACATGGAGGAGCTGGAAGAACTGAATAATGAGATATCCATGCAGAATCAGGCGTTGGAGATCCATAAGAAAGCGCTCGAGGAGACGATCGTATACGCCGAGCATGAGAAACGCTCCAAGAACGAAATTCTGAATGACGCGGCCGAAGTACTGGAGAAAACACTGCGCAGGCTGAAAGATTATGCGAATATTGCAAAAATGGTTTCCGGTGACGAGGAAAAACTTCATATATATCTGGACAGGATCTGCATGACCTGCGATGAATTAACGAACAACATCATGGGAATAATACAGGCGGAAAGTCTGGACGGGATGCAAAAGGAGCTCAGGCCGGTTCAGGTGAGCATTCCCGCACTTCTGGAGTCATTAAAGAAGGAAGCGGCGGAACAGGCTGAAGGAAAACATATCCAACTTTATATGGAATGCGGGGGCGTGAAGGATGATACTTTTTTCTGCGACAAAGAGAAACTGGATCTCGCACTTGGAAATGTTCTGGATAACGCCTTAAAATATACGGGTACCGGCGGGATCGTCAGCGTGCATGCGACAGAAAAGGGTTCAATTAAAGATAATAATGCTGAGTTTGTTTTCTGTGTAAAGGATACAGGTACCGGAATGAGCGATGATTTTCTGAAGAGGGTATTTAATCCTTTTTCGAAGGAGGACAATGAGAGTATCAGTAATGTGCAGGGAACCGGCCTGGGCCTTCTGACTGCCAGAAAAGCTGTCGAGGCCATGGGAGGAAAGATCACACTGAAGAGCTGCCAGGGAGTCGGGACAGAAGTTACGATCGCTTTAAAAGAGATCCGCAGTCAGGAAAAGAGGGAATTATGAGATATTATCAGGACATAGATTTTAAAACAACGATCTTTCGAACAGAGGATGAAGTTCATTTTGAAATGTATTCCTATCAGGAATATATGTGGTATTCGACTACGGAGTCATATGTAAAAAGTCTGCGTATACAGGAGTTGTCAGAGGAGGAGGCGGAAGCGGTGATCCGCGGAGAGTCCAGGAGACAGGATTCTGTGAGCTGCTGAGTTGAGCCTCCGGCGGATCGCAGAGCTGCGCATCCTCGCGGAGCGTTTATCTCACCAGGAGATTACCCACACTGAGATGAGCTGGTCATAACCCTCCGCTTAAGAAGAGGAGGGCTTCTCACACTGAGATAAACGGAGTAGGAAGGTGAAGATGAAACAAAAAAAATATGAAATCGACATGACGCACGGCAGTCTGCTTGATAAGCTTCTTTTGTTCGCGGTGCCGCTGATGCTGTCCGGAATATTGCAGCTGCTTTTCAATGCGGTGGATGTGGCAGTTGTAGGCCGGTTTACCAGCAGTGAAGCTTTGGCGGCGGTGGGAGCTACTACATCACTGATCAATGTGTATGTCAATCTTTTTATCGGTATATCGCTGGGGGCGAGCGTTGTGACAGGCAATCGTTTCGCCAGAGGCGATGATAAGGGAGTGTCGAAGGCGGTGCATACGGCTGTTACGGCAGCATTGTTTTTCGGCGTGTTCATTCTGATCATCGGCAGCCTGACTTCGAAGTTTTTTCTGATCCGGATGGGAACGCCGCCTGAGATCCTTCCACAGTCGCTTATTTATATACGGCTGTATTTCTGCAGCATGCCATTTTTTATGATATATAACTTCGGGGCGGCGGTGCTGCGTTCAGTTGGTGATACCCGCCGGCCTCTTGTGTATCTGACCATCTCCGGGATAAGCAACGTTATCCTGAATCTTACTTTGGTCATTGTTTTTCATATGGGCGTTGCAGGCGTGGCGATCGGTACGATACTGGCGCAGATTATTTCTGCCGCGCTAGTCATCCGGTGTCTGATGAGAGTCGAGGGATCTTACCGGTTCGATCCGCGGAAAATGCACATAGATATGAATACGCTTTCATACATGCTCCGCATCGGAGTACCCGCCGGCCTTCAAAGCATGCTGATCAATGTGTCAAACGTTATCATACAGTCAACTATAAACACCTTTGGAACCAGTGTGATCGCAGGCAATACGGCCGCAATGAATATGAATGGCTTCATGTACATGTCTGTAAATTCCATAACACAGGCGGCGCTGAATTTTTCAAGCCAGAACATGGCTGTGCGGAATTTTAAGAGGCTGGATAGGATAGCCGCAGAATGCGTATTGCTTGATCTGGTCATTGGAACGATTGCCGGAGGCGGATTGTTTCTTGCGGGACATCAGGTGCTTGGCCTCTATACCACGGATCAGCAGGTGATCTCATACGGAATGGTGAATCTGGCTTATATTGGTCTGCCGTACGCGCTCTGCGGCGTTATGGATACTCTTCCGGGATGTGTCAGAGGAATGGGTTATTCACTGGTACCAATGCTGATCGCAATCACAGGAGTCGTATTGTTCCGGTTCTTCTGGGTGTTTGTTGTTTTTCCTCTTGACCCGACGCTGGAGAATCTGTATCTGTCATATATGGTATCCTGGATTTTTTCTATTATAATGCACAGTATTTGTTTTTTTGCCGTCAGGAAAAAGATACGAAGTGCCTGAGGAGCATACATGGAATACACAAATATTGTCCATCCGTTTGGACCTCTCTATGATAAAAATTCAAAAATACTGATCCTCGGAAGCCTTCCGTCGGTAAAATCCCGTGAACAAAATTTCTTTTACGGACATCCGAAGAACCGGTTCTGGCCGCTTATAGCTTCTTTGCTGGGACGTCCGGCACCGGAAACAGTCGAAGAAAAGCGGGAACTTGCGTTGTCGGGACATATCGCGCTGTGGGATACGATATACAGCTGTGATATCCGGGGATCAAGCGACAGCAGCATACGAAATGTAGTTCCGACTGATCTATCTCATATAATAGAAGAAACTCAGGTGAGCAGTATATTCTGCAACGGTCAGACTTCCGGCAGGTATTATCGTAAATATCAGGAAAAGCAATTGGGTATCCCTGCCGTTATCCTTCCATCCACCAGCCCGGCGAACGCCGCATGGAGTATGGAGAGGCTGAAGTCAGAATGGATGATCATCACAGAATATCTGCAGGCCGCAGAGGGGAAATTAAGGTCGTCAAACGTCTTGACAATTGTATAACACGAATATATAATAGCAATCGTGCAGTCTCCAAAGGGGGTACTGCGCGATTCTGCATGTTGCGGAAGATCCGTGATACAAGAAAAAACTATCTTCAGGATCCATACGGAAATGCCGTGGGCAGATCCGCAGACGGATAACATTTCCCGTGACCCGGAAATGAAGGACGCCTGTATCGCATGCATGTGGAAGCAGACAGTATAAAAGCAGCCGTAATTCTATCAGGAGGAAAAAGAGGAATGCCTACATTTAACCAGTTAGTAAGAAAAGGCCGTCAGACTTCCGTAAAGAAGTCAACAGCTCCGGCTCTGCAGAGAAGTTTTAACTCACTGAAGAAAAAAGCAGTTAAGAAATCTTCTCCACAGAAACGTGGCGTTTGTACAGCCGTTAAAACTGCTACGCCGAAAAAGCCTAACTCAGCGCTTCGTAAGATTGCCAGAGTTCGTCTTTCAAACGGTATCGAAGTAACAAGCTACATCCCGGGTGAGGGACACAATCTTCAGGAGCATAGCGTTGTTCTGATTCGAGGCGGTAGAGTAAAGGACCTTCCGGGTACCAGATATCATATTATCCGAGGAACACTTGATACAGCAGGTGTTGCGAACAGAAAACAGGCTCGTTCCAAATACGGTACTAAGAAACCGAAAAAATGATTTAACAGCATAAGCTGCAATTATTAACCAGATTAGAAATTCTAAATCACCATATGGTTGAGTCAGGCGGTCAATCTTGAACCTAACAGCGGCTGCAGGTTATATATACAGATTTACCGGCGCAGACCACATTTTGAATCCATAAAGGTGTGAGTACCAAAGATCTAATCACAAATGATTAAGGAGGGAAGAGACGTGCCACGTAAAGGACATACTCAGCACAGAGATGTTTTAGCAGATCCGGTATACAATAATAAAGTGGTTACCAAGCTTATCAACAACATCATGCTTGACGGTAAGAAGGGTACAGCTCAGAAGATCGTATACGACGCGTTTGCTAAGATGGAAGAAAAAGCTGGAAAGCCAGCATTGGAAGTATTTGAAGAGGCAATGAACAATATCATGCCTGTACTTGAGGTAAAAGCAAGACGAATCGGCGGCGCTACATATCAGGTGCCGATCGAGGTTAGAGCTGACAGACGTCAGACACTTGCTCTTCGTTGGATCACAATGTATTCACGTAAGAGAAGTGAGAAAAAAATGGCAGACAGACTTGCTAATGAGCTTCTGGATGCATCAAACAACACAGGAGCATCCGTAAAGCGTAAAGAAGATATGCATAAGATGGCAGAGTCTAACAAGGCTTTCGCTCATTACAGATTTTAAGGAGGAATAACTTTGGCTGGAAGAGAATATCCATTGGAGAGGACCAGAAATATCGGTATCATGGCGCATATCGATGCTGGTAAAACAACTCTGACAGAGCGTATTCTGTACTATACGGGTGTTAACTATAAGATTGGGGAAACTTACGAAGGTACAGCTACAATGGACTGGATGGAACAGGAGCAGGAAAGAGGTATCACCATTACTTCAGCTGCAACTACATGCCATTGGACACTCCAGGAGCAGAATGCACCGAAAAAGGGCGCCGAGGAAAACCGTATCAACATCATTGATACGCCAGGCCATGTAGATTTCACTGTAGAGGTCGAAAGATCTCTTCGAGTACTGGATGGAGCAGTCGGAGTATTTGACGCTAAGGGCGGAGTAGAGCCGCAGTCTGAGAATGTTTGGCGTCAGGCAGATACATACAATGTTCCGCGTATGGCATTCGTAAATAAAATGGATATCCTTGGTGCGGATTTCTTCAACACGGTTGATGAGATCGGTACTAAGCTTGGAAAAAATGCTGTAGTTATTCAGCTTCCGATCGGTAAAGAAGACTATTTCAAGGGAATCATTGATCTGTTCGAGATGAAAGCGTACATTTACAACGATTCCAAGGGAGAGGATATCTCCATCACAGATATTCCGGAAGATATGAAGGATGAGGCTGAGATGTATCATGAAGAGCTGGTAGAGAAGATCTGCGAGTTTGATGATGATCTCATGATGGAGTATCTCGATGGAAACGAGCCTTCCGTTGAGGAACTTAAAGCGGCTCTTCGTAAGGCTACTATCGAAAACAAAGGCGTTCCGGTATGCTGCGGTTCAGCACACCAGAACAAAGGTATCCAGAAGCTTCTGGACGCCGTAGTAGAGTACATGCCGGCGCCTACAGATGTACCGGATATCCAGGGTACGGATCTTGAGGGTAATGAGATCGTAAGACATTCTTCTGATGACGAGCCATTCTCAGCTCTGGTATTTAAGATCGTAACTGATCCGTTCGTAGGTAAACTTGCGTACTTCCGTGTTTATTCAGGAACATGTAACTCCGGTTCATACGTACTGAATGCCACAAAAGATAAAAAAGAGCGTGTGGGACGTATCCTTCAGATGCATGCGAACAAGAGAGCGGAGCTGTCAAAGGTTTACTCCGGAGATATCGCTGCAGCTATCGGATTTAAATTTTCCACAACAGGTGATACGATCTGCTCAGATCAGGATCCTGTTATCCTGGAATCCATGGAATTCCCGGATCCTGTAATTGAGCTCGCAATCGAGCCAAAGACAAAAGCAGGTCAGGGAAAACTTGCCGAAGCCCTTGCGAAACTTGCTGAAGAGGATCCTACTTTTAAAGCTCACACAAACAGTGAGACCGGACAGACGATCATCGCCGGTATGGGAGAGCTTCATCTGGAGATCATTGTTGACCGTCTGCTTCGTGAGTTCAATGTAGAAGCTAATGTAGGTGCTCCGCAGGTAGCATACAAAGAGACGATCACCAAAGGCTCTGATATAGACAGCAAATATGCCCGTCAGTCAGGCGGACGCGGACAGTATGGACACTGTAAAGTTCGTTTCGAGCCTATGGATGCCAACGCTGAAGAGACATATAAGTTTGAGAATACAACAGTCGGCGGATCTATTCCTAAAGAATATATCCCGGCGGTCGATGAAGGTATTCAGGATGCTATGAAAGCCGGAGTTCTCGGCGGATATCCTGTAGTCGGCGTATCCGCAAACGTATATGACGGTTCATATCATGAGGTCGATTCTTCAGAAATGGCCTTCCACATTGCCGGATCCATGGCCTTCAAGGAGGCTATGCAGAAAGGTGCACCTGCGCTTCTTGAGCCAATCATGAAGGTTGAGGTTTCCACACCGGAAGAGTACATGGGTGATGTTATCGGTGACATCAACTCACGACGCGGCCGTATTGAAGGAATGGACGACATCGGCGGTGGAAAGATGGTACGTGGTTTTGTACCGCTTGCTGAAATGTTCGGTTATTCTACAGACCTTCGTTCAAAGACTCAGGGACGAGGCAACTACTCCATGTTCTTTGAGAGATACGAGCCGGTTCCGAAGTCAGTTCAGGAGAAAGTTCTGGCCGACAATAAGGGCTGACAGAAGATCTTATGACGCCGCAATCCTAAGTTTTGCTTGCAAAGGATTGTAAAATGCAATATAATCCCATTAGTAATGCTATTTATGGGAAGATTTTTTCAGCGAATGCTTGAAAATGTTTAAGGAGGAAAAATTTAAAATGTCAAAGCAGAAATTCGAAAGAACCAAACCGCATTGTAACATCGGAACTATCGGACATGTAGATCATGGTAAAACAACTCTGACAGCTGCTATCACATCCGTACTTTCCAAGAGAGTAGAAGGTAACGCTGCTGTAGATTTCGCAAATATCGATAAAGCTCCGGAAGAGAGAGAGCGTGGTATTACTATTTCAACAGCTCACGTTGAGTATGAGACAGCTAAAAGACATTACGCACACGTTGACTGCCCAGGACATGCTGACTATGTTAAAAACATGATCACAGGTGCAGCTCAGATGGACGGCGCTATCCTCGTAGTTGCTGCTACAGACGGTGTTATGGCTCAGACTCGTGAGCACATCCTTCTTGCTCGTCAGGTAGGTGTTCCTTACATCGTAGTATTCCTTAACAAGTGCGATATGGTTGATGATGATGAGCTTATCGAGCTTGTTGAGATGGAAGTTCGTGAGCTTCTTTCCGAGTATGAGTTCCCGGGAGATGACATTCCGGTTATTCAGGGTTCCGCTCTGAAAGCTCTTGAGGATCCGTCTTGCGAGTGGGCTGACAAGATCATGGAGCTTATGGATGCTGTTGACGAGTATATCCCAACTCCGGAACGTGATACAGATAAGCCGTTCCTTATGCCGGTAGAGGACGTATTCACTATCTCCGGACGTGGTACAGTTGCTACAGGTAGAGTAGAGCGTGGTACACTTCACCTCAATGACCCAGTTGAGATCCTTGGTATCCATGAGGACAAACAGACATCTGTTGCTACAGGTATCGAGATGTTCCATAAGATGATGGACGAGGCTATGGCTGGTGATAACATTGGTTGTCTTCTTCGTGGTATCGCACGTACAGCGATCGAAAAAGGACAGGTTATTGCTAAACCAGGTACAGTTACATGCCACACGAAATTCACAGCTCAGGTTTACGTACTGACTAAAGATGAGGGTGGCCGTCATACTCCATTCTTCAACAACTATCGTCCGCAGTTCTACTTCAGAACAACAGACGTTACAGGTGTTATCACTCTTCCGGAAGGAACAGAGATGTGCATGCCTGGTGATAACGTAGAGATGACAATCGAGCTGATTCATCCAGTAGCTATGGAGCAGGGTCTTACATTCGCTATCCGTGAGGGTGGACGTACTGTAGGTTCAGGTCGAGTTGCAACAGTTATCGAATGATCGATCTGTATTATACTGATTGTGAAGACAACCCCCCGGGACATTAGTTCCGGGGGGTTTATTTTTTAATATCATGGAATTGTAAACATTTTGTTGTATTTTGCCTTCAGCTATCTGACATACAGAAGCATATTTAAGGATGATCTGGCGGCAGATATGAAACAGAAAGAAATATGATTATTGTATTCGTTTCGAAAAATGGGTAAGCGGGGGACATCAATCGCAAGGTCAGGCTGGCTTAAGTCAGCTTTAAAGAACAGCCGATTCCCAGCGCATCGGGACCCGTATGACAGGAAACGCCAAGTGAAAGATAATCTACCATGACCTTGTGCCCCGGGAAAGCATCTTCGATCTGTTTGACCCATGAGGCGGTTTCTTTTTCTGAGGCACTGGTTGCTGCGAGAATATATAACTCGCCTTTGTCGTAAGCTTCCCTGAAATATTTCTGGATATCATTTTGCATGGTTTCTATCATCAGCTTACGGGCGCGGATCATTCCGCGGGCCTTGCGGAATGCGTCAAGTTTTCCGGAACCGAGCTTCAGAACAGGTTTTATATTAAGAACGGAACCGACGGCTGCGGCTGCCGTTGTGATCCGTCCGCCTTTTTTCAGATATTCAAGAGTCCTGACGGCAATATAGATAAGCATATTTTGCCGCGCATGTTCCATTTTGTCGCAGATTTCCGAGGCAGGTATTCCCCGTGAGATCAGATCGAGGGCATCCAGGATCATGCAGTGAAGAGGCGTAGAGATCCTGCCGTGATCGACCACAAACACACGGCCGGCATATTTTTCACTTTGGGCAAGGGTAACAGCCGTCTCATAGGATCCGCTGAGTCCGCTGGTGATCGGAAGATAGAGTATTTCTTCGTACTCAAGCAGCGCTTCATCCCATATGTTCATAACATCCTGTGGAGAGGGCTGTGAAGTGGTGATTTTTGCACCGGAAGCCTGTTTTCTGAAAAAGTCTTCTCGAGACAGATCAATACCTTCGAGATAGTTTTTGTCATCAATGTAAAAAGGCATCGGCAGCACGCGGATCCCCATTTTCTGAGCGAGAGACTGCGAAATACTACTGTGGCTGTCTGTTATGATCACGGTTTTTTTCATGTTATCAGAGTCCTTTCGTAAGATGCCTCTATATGCTATATTTAAAGAGTCGAAACAAATGTAACATCATGAAAAAAGCAGTGTCAATAGTATTAAAGTGGCTGTGACAGAATCAGTAAATTTGTAAATACTGCTGATAGGGCAGGATGAAAATTATGAAAGAGTGCAAAAAGATCGCATATAATGAAGAAATGAATATTCAGACACGGGAATGTATGCAGACAGCACTGCTGCTTCTCATGGATGAAAAACCGATAGATAAGATTTCCATAACGGAACTGGTCAATAAGGCCGGTGTGTCAAGAACATCTTACTACCGGAATTATAATTCAAAGAAAGAGATATTGACCGAAGTATGCAGCATGATCGTGGATGAGATCAGAGACTCGGTACTGGATCCTTCTTACATTAAAAACCCGCGGGTCTGGTTTGTGAACCTTTGTAAGAAAATGCGGGAAAAGTCTGCATCGATCAGGCTTCTTCTGAATGCGCACGTAGCTTTTGAAGAGGTTATCGGAAGCAGTTCGATACTGGAAAAAATCGTTCCTTCAGAAAAAAAAGAGGTGCACTATTGTTATCTGGCATTGGAAGGAGGAATGTTCAATCTGCTTCTGAACTGGTATCGTGACGGTATGAATATTGAACCGGCGAATATGGCAGATATGTGCATTGAACTATTCGGAGGGATGATTGGGAAAATACATCAGGAATGGAAGAGTACAGGCCTGATCGCATAGAGAAGTATCCTGATGAGCAGGGGACGGAGGCGTGCAAAAACATAAAGAAATATTTGTAAAATGCCTCTTTTATGCTATAATTTCTATGTCTGCTTTGATCATTAAGGAGAATGTTCCTTTTCACAAAGCCGGATAAAATGCAGATTTTATTTTGAATATTATGTATTTGGTAAGGGGAAGAGAGCGCAGATGGACAAAGTATTGCTGATGGAGCGTGTAAAAAAACTGATTGAGATCGCAAAAGGCAAGAAAAACACACTGGAATACAAGGAGGTTCAGGACTATTTTCAGGATATGCAGCTGAATAAACAGCAGCTGGAACTGGTGATTTCTTTTCTGGAAGACCAGAGCGTAGATGTGCTTCGCATGTCTCAGAATGATAAAGATAGTGATGACGCGATCCTTCTGGAAAAAGAGGAAGGCAGCGAAGATGAGGAGGAGATCGATGTAGATAAGATCGATATCACTGTGCCTGAAAGCGTAAGTACGGATGATCCGGTGCGAATGTACCTGAAAGAGATCGGAAAGGTGCAGCTTTTATCCGCAGAGGAGGAGGTTGAACTCTGCCAGAAAATGGAAGCGGGAGATATGACTGCCCGGGACCTGCTTGTGGAAGCCAATCTCCGTCTGGTAGTTTCTATCGCTAAGAGATACGTAGGACGCGGCATGACTTTCCTGGATCTGATACAGGAGGGAAATATCGGGCTCATGAAGGCCGTGGAAAAATTTGATTATAAAAAGGGTTATAAATTTTCTACATACGCAACCTGGTGGATCAGACAGGCTATCACAAGGGCTATTGCGGACCAGGCACGGACTATTCGTATCCCTGTTCATATGGTAGAGACGATCAATAAGACAATGCGTATTTCCAGAGCATTGCTGCAGGAGCTGGGCCGTGAACCCACTCCGGAGGAGATCGCGAAAGAAATGGATATGGATGTGGAAAAGGTCCGGGAGATCCTGAAGATCTCACAGGAGCCGGTATCTATGGAGACTCCTATCGGTGAGGAAGAAGACAGCCATCTTGGTGACTTTATCAAAGATGAACATGCGCCGATTCCTGCGGAGGCTGCGGCTTTTACAATGCTGCAGGAAGCCCTGGATAATGCGCTTGATACGCTGACTGAAAGAGAAAAGCAGGTTCTGATACTGAGATTCGGACTGAAGGATGGAAGATCCAGAACGCTGGAGGAAGTAGGACAGGAATTCGGAGTTACGAGGGAACGTATAAGGCAGATCGAGGCGAAAGCGCTTCGCAAGCTTCGTCATCCCAGCAGAAGCAGGAAATTAAAGGATTTCATGGAGTAATCATGAAACGACTTAATGATAAAAACTTCTCACTTCATGATCACAACTATTCAGAGATGACATGTGAGAAGTTTTCGTTAATGATCTGCGGATATCATGAGTAAAAACAGGTCAGGCATTCGGTAATCAAGAGATTTGCTGAATGCCTGACCTGTTTTTGTGCGGAATATTTTATCTCGATGTGAGAAGCCCCCCCGCTTCTTAAAGCTGCGGGTTATGACAAGCCCGTCTCAGTGGGGGGCCAATCTCTCACTGAGATAAACGCTCCGCGAGGATGCGCAGGGACTCGGTTTGGAAGATGTCAGCTGAAGCTGACCCGAATCCGGCGGATCACAGCCGCGCTCAGCGGAAGGGGCTTCGCCCCCGAGCGCGACGTGGCAAGAACGCCAGAGGCATTCTTGAATTATGACAGATATACTGACAAAATAGAATCAGACACTAGTTCATGATGGAACTTACCTCCGTCCCCGGTTACATGAAGCGGTAGATGGTGGTGGAACGGTATTTTTCGCCTGCTTTGACGATTGGCTTTGGCCAGTCGGATTTGTTGATGGCATCCGGGAAATATTGTGTTTCAAAGCAGAAACCGTACCTTGGGAGATAGTCGGCTCCGTCTTTCTTTGAACCAAGGTTTTTCAGCATGTTTCCGGTATAGAATTGCATTCCCGGGAGATCGGTGAGGCATTCCATGATGCGCCCGCTTACGGGGTCTTCGGCGCGCGCAGCAAGCCGTACTTTGCCGTTGTAATCGTTTAATACCCAGTTGTGATCATAGCCGCCGGCATACTGCAGCTGATCGAATTCGCTGTCGATATCCTGTCCGATCGTTTTCGGCGCAGTGAAATCCATAGGCGTTCCCGCGGTCGGAGCGATCTCGCCGGTCGGTATGGAATATTTATCGGCAGGAGTATATGCGTCAGCGTTGATCCAGACCTTGTGTCCTTCGATGCTGCCGCTGTTATGGCCGGCCAGATTAAAATATGCGTGGTTCGTAGGATTAATGATCGTATCCGCGTCTGTGTCAGCTTCGTAGCGGATGATCAGCTCATCGTTCTCTGTGAGAGTATAGGTCACGGAAAAATTCATGTTTCCCGGGAATCCCTGGGAGCCGTCGGGAGAAAAAAGAGTGAAGGTAACGCTGCTGCCTTCTTCTGTTCCGGCAGTCCTTCCCTCAAACATATGCGAGAACCATTTATCGGGACCGGAATGCAGGTTGTTCAGACCGTTGTTGTTTTTGGCCAGACGGTATGTCTTTCCGGACAGTGTAAATGCGGCGCCGCCGATCCGGTTCGCGTTTCGGCCCACGCACTCTCCGCAACTGGTCGGGTTTGAAAAATATGTCTCTGGATCGTCGTAGCCCAGGACGACATCCGAGAAATCCCCTTTTTTGTCCCTTACCTTCATCGTTACCCAGGCTGCGCCAAGATCGGTAAATGATGCTTCAGTGCCATTGGCGTTTTTCAATACATACAGTTTTGTTTCAAGTCTGCTTTTTGTCGTTCCAAAGTCTTTAATTAATACGCTCAATGAAAATCCTCCTTAAAAAATCTTTCCCGGAAAAAGTGTTTTTATAATAGAATTATACCATGGTACATACTTGCCAGAGCAAAATATTTTTATTAAGATATTTATTAGACTGTTGGCCGCATGACAAAACTTTACGTTGTAATTTTTCATGATGACGAGTGACCAATTCATGATCACAGCTGTTCAGAAATGACATGCGGGATGTTTCAGCAGATAATCTTTATATATCATTATAAATACAGATAAGAACAATCGAACTGCCAATAATATTTCGGCAGATGTACAGAGGAAGATCAGAGAAAATGAAGACCCAGAAAGATTTACGTTTGATCCTGGAGAATATAGATAAAAAAAGCTATCCGGCCTATAAGAGCACCAAGGGAAGCTACACCTTCGGCAACTATGTGCTCAATATTGATCACGTGCAGGGAGATCCTTTTGCAGCGCCATCTGCAGTCAGCGTGGAGGTGCCGGCCTCTATAAACGGGTTCCCAAAGGAATACCGTAGTCAGCGGCACAGGCGGATTGCGCTTGAAGATCTCCTGATCCGTGTTGTCAGGAAGCTGGCGGACGAATGCAGCTATAAGGTAAAGGGATCAGGAAAGAGCGGTCTCATTCAGGTAAGCCGGCCCGGTCAGGAAATACTGGAGAGAACTTCCTGTCATATTGATCCGAATACAGGAGACATTACATTCCGTCTTGACATGGGGTTTCCGGCATCGGGAAGGACTGTCAGGGCGTTTGACCTTGAAAAAATGCTGTTTGAATTCCTGCCGGATTGCGTTGCGGACGGACTGATATTCCGGAATCTGAACAGATCAATGGTTGAAAAGAGAATAGAACTGGCGGATGATCAGATGTTTTTGAGAAATGCGCTGGAGAAGCTGGATCTTTGTGCTTTCGTGGCGAACGGAGCAGTTCTGCCCAGAGAAAGCGGTGTTTCAGACCGGCCTCTTGACAATGCGGTTCCTTTTATATCCCCGGAATCGCTGCGGATAACACTTCAGCTGCCTCACCACGGACAGATCACCGGTATGGGAATAGAAAAAGGTATCACAGTCATTGTAGGAGGCGGATTTCATGGAAAATCCACCCTTCTGAAGGCGATAGAACGCGGAGTTTATAATCATGTGGAAAACGACGGAAGGGAATTTGTCATTACAGATGCTACGGCGATGAAGATCCGGGCTGAGGATGGCAGAAGCATTGCGGGAACCGATATATCGATGTTTATAAATAATCTTCCGGGAAAAAGGGATACACGGCATTTCTATACCGATAACGCCAGCGGAAGCACTTCACAGGCGGCGAACGTGGTGGAAGCTATTGAAGCCCACTCGGGCGTCATGCTGATCGATGAGGACACCAGCGCAACGAACTTCATGGTAAGGGATGAGCTGATGCAGCGGGTGATCAGCAGACATATGGAGCCGATTACGCCTTATATATCCCGTGCCAGAATGATGGCTGATAAAAAAGGAATCTCCACGATCCTTGCAGTGGGTAGTTCGGGGGAATGGTTCTATCATGCAGATACGGTTGTTCAGATGGATCATTATATCCCGAAGGATATTACGAATGAGGCCAAAAAGGCTGCCGAAGCGTATGCGCGGGAGAGACGGGAGCTGGAGGCAATGGCAGAGATCGGACGGGAGGTGACAGGAGCGATCCTTCAGAATCCACAGGGACTGAAGGCCCTTGCGGGCGATCCACAGGAGATGCAGACTTCGGAAGAAAATGATCCGGAAGCAGCGTTAAATGCAGAATTATCTCCGGAATACATCCTGAAGCCGGCGGATACGAAAGAGTTTCCGTCTGCGCCATCTGTACCAGAAGACAATGACAATAAAAAAGCAGTCTCCCATGATGAGAGTATTTCAGAAGACGGGAACGGCAGGTCCTCCGCAGAACTGATCGGAATAGAGGAAGTGCATACAGAGGAGCTTTCTGTTCTTAATGAAGAAACACTTGAGAAAATGGAACAGAAGATTGCCGATCAGATCCATGAGGTGGTCCTGAATGATCAGATATCTAATATGATGGAGACAGACGAGGAGCCTAATATGGAAACAGGCTGGCCGAGGCTGAAGAGAAAACCTCTCCCGGGAAAGGAATTTGCCGGGGAACGGCTGAAGATCAGGATCGACGGAAAGAGCAGTTTTTCTATCGGACGGCAGGTTACCGATCTGCATTATCTGGAACAGCTGTGTGACCCGGAGCAAGCAAGAATGATCGCCGCAATGCTGGTATACGCCGAGAGGAATCTGATGAATGGCAAACTGTCCATGACAGATATCGTTACGGAGCTCATGAATATTGCTGAATTTTCGGGAATGGAGGAATTGATAGGCGGAAGCTATTCGCACGCCGGTTTTGCAATGCCCAGACAGCAGGAGATACTTGCGGGATTCAGCCGCTACAGAGGATTAAAGATGCAGTGGAGAAACGGTCGTAAAGAAAGGCCGGATAGATAAAATGATGGTTTGTGTCACAGGAAATGATCGTAGTTTCCTGTGACATAAAAAAATAAAAAAAGTGCTTATGGCACTTTTTTTATTTTCACGATTTTTTTTATTTTCTCAATGATGAAGGTTTAAGCTTCAGTGATTTTACCTTCTCCATAAATTTTTCTGTAAAAGTAATAGTCTCTTCATCGGGAACACGTTCATAGCCGATGAGCAGACCGCCTTTTTCGGCATAATAACTGCACAGACAAGTAGTTTTCTGTGTCTCGATAAGCTCTGCGTTGCCGAATTTACCCGAGATCAGGGAGGCAAGCGAAGCTGCAGCGTCAGGGTTATTCACATGGGCTATGATGACAGGTCCCCCCTCATATCCGCGGGAAATCATTTCTTTCAGGATGAAGTTCAGTGTTTTAGCAGGTCCGCGCGTTTTGCCCAGTACCTGCAGTTTTCCTTCAGCAGAGGCGGTTCCCGTAAATCGCATGCCAAGGATGCCGATCGTTTTTGCCAGCAGGCCGCTCATCCGTCCGTTTCCCACAAAATTCTTCACCGACTCAAGTGAAAAGATAAGGTCGGTATACCCTCTGTATTCCAAAACCTGATGATAGACCGTGTCAGGGTCGGTTCCCTCGGAAAGTAGCTTCTCGAGGCGGCGGATCATGAAGATCATGCGCGGACCTGTTGCCAGTGAGTCGATCACATAAACATGACGGTCAGGATGTGCCTCTTCGTACATATCCTTGGCGGTCATGGCGCTGTTGTAGCTTCCGGAAAGAGTATGTGTGATCGTGAGACAGAAGATGGTTTCCGCATTCTTGAAGGCGGCGAGCCATTCTCCCGGAGCAGGACAGGCCGACGAGGTCTTTTCCGTGGTGGTAAAGAGGATCTCGTTTAGTTTATCCACGTCTGTCTCAGCGGAATCCACCCAATCGTGCGAGCCTACCATGACATGCATGGGGACGGTTGCAAAGTGTTCGTCAGAGGTGCTCAGATAATTGCACGAAGAATCTGAAACGATTTTGTACGACATACTATATTTCCTTTCTAACGGTCGCTCATTCCGCATAATTATCTCAGTGTGAGAAGTTCCCCGCTTCTTAAGCGGCGGGTTATGACAAGCTCGTCTCAGTGAGGATCCAATCTCCCACAGAGATAAACGCTCCGCGCCAAGTCTCGCGGGCGGGACCTGAATTTCAGGAGCAGATACGATCTGGATTTGGGATAGCCATTGCTGCGGGCATAAAAACCATATCTGTAGTTTTTGCGATTCGTATTATCGGTTTTTAGAAAACCGATATATTCATTGTAATTAAATGACATATACATGTCAAGAGGTTTTGAAAAACCGATGTTGAGTTTTTGATCTGTTTAGTGTATACTGTTTCATGTCAAATAGTCTGACAATAAGGAGTAAAAAAGATTGAAAGCAAACATTCAGGCTTTTAAAATGCCCAGGTATCATGAAATACCGGATATCGGATTATATCTGGAGCAGACGATCAAATATATAAATGAAGTTCTGTATCCTCTGGGATGTATTGAAGTTACGTCATCCATGGTAAGCAATTACGTAAAGAAAGGATATATAGACCGGCCGGTGAAAAAACAGTACAGCGCAGAGCAGATCGCAAGGCTGTTCTTTCTGGTTATGGCCAAGCAGGTCCTGTCCATGGAGAATATAGTGATACTGTTTGAGATGCAGAAGGCAAGCTACTCCTCTGAGAGTGCTTATAACAGGTTCTGCGATGAGATGGAGGAGACTCTGCGGTATATGTTTGCGCAGAATGATGATACGATCGATGCAAATATGCTTGAAACGCCGGATACGCCGGAGAATAAGATTTTGCGAAGCGTCGTTATCGCGGTTTCACAGATCATTTATCTCAATCATTGTTTTGAAATGCGTCAGGAGGAACTGAAAGAAATGCAGCGCAGTGACGGCAGACTTTTATTCTGAACCGCAGTACAGGATCGGTATTCAAGCCGCAGTGCATGAACAGCCGTTAAGAACAAATGCACTTACTTTGGAGAAGGTGAAAAATATGAGATATCCGGAATTTCTGAAAGAAAAAGGAACGATTGGTTTTATAGCGCCGTCATTCGGCTGCAGCTTTGAGCCGTATATTACAGCTTTCGACAGCGCACAGAGGTTTTTTCGTGAAAAGGGATTTCAGATGGTCATTGGCCCTAACTGTTACGCGGACGCCGGCATCGGCATAAGCAATACGCCCGGGCTTTGCGGAAAGGAACTGAACGAAGCATATCTTTCGGACGAGAGCGATGTTCTGATTTCGTGCGGAGGCGGCGAGCTGATGTGCGAGGTCGTACCATATATCGATTTTGAAAAAATAGCCCGGGCCAGACCCAAATGGTACATGGGATATTCAGACAATACAAATTTTACTTTCCTGTCGGCAACCTTGGCCGACACAGCGGCAATCTATGGTCCGTGCGCGGGGGCGTTCGGTATGATTCCGCCGCATGAATCGATAGAAGATGCTTTTGAATTGCTGGAAGGACGAAAAACAGAAATCCATGGATATCGTATGTGGGAGAAAGAAAGTCTTAAAAGCGAGGAAGATCCCACGGCGGCGTACAATCTGACGGAAAAGACTGTTTTTCATTACTATCCGGAGTCTCTGCGGGAAAAAGGTATCTCTGTCAGGGGACGTCTGCTCGGCGGATGTCTGGACTGTCTCAGTATGCTGACGGGAACCAGGTTTGACAGAGTCCCTCAGTTTGCAGATAAATACAAAAAAGACGGTATCATATGGTTCATCGAATCATGCGACCTGAATGTAATGGGGATAAGAAGAGCGCTGTGGCAGATGAAGGAGGCAGGATGGTTTGAGAATGTGAAAGGCTTTCTGATCGGGCGTCCGCTTCATTTCGGCGAAGATATGATGGGGCTGGATCAATATTCTGCTGTCACGGGAGCGCTTCAAGAGTTTGGCGTGCCGATCATTATGGATCTTGATATCGGGCATCTGCCGCCTATGATGCCTGTCATCACAGGAGCTGTGGCACAGGTGGAAGCCCGGAGGGATGAGATAAGTATCAGATACTCGTTAGAGTAATCATGCAAAGAGGCGCGTGCTGTGCGAAGGAAAGCAGTTTCCGGATCAGCAGGCCGTTCCTGCGAAGCGTGAATGTCTGTGCGGTAAGATCCGGGAAATACATAAAAAGTTGTAGAAGAGAGGAAAATCAGATGGCAGTTTATACGAAAGTGAAAGATTACAGGACAAAAGGTCATATGAGCATGATCGACGTTACGAATGATTTCCGTCAGGCGGTTCAGGAAGCGTGCAGAGAAAAAAATATCAGCGACGGCATCATCACCGGGTTTACGACCGGAGGCGTAGCTGCGCTGACAACGCTTGAATTTGAGCCGGGGATGGTCACCAGAGATCTTAAATATGCTCTGGACAAAATATCTCCCTGGCGTGATGAGAATGGACGTCTTGTTTATTACAAGCACCATGAGACCTGGGGGGACGACAATGGTTCAAGTCACATCAAATCCGCGATCCTGTCGCCTTTCATTACGATTCCATTCGTAAACGGAGATATTACGATCGGACCATGGCAGAATCTGACGCTGGTGGAATGCGATACCAGAAATCGTCACCGAGAGATTGTTTTTCAGGTAATGGGTGAGTAAAAAAAATCCGCTTTCCCTGCGCTGCGTCATAGCGCGGGAGAAGCGGATTTTTTGGTCCGTTTCACAGGAAATTGACGAAATTTCCTGTGAAACGAAACCCTCCGGGGGATGCACACGCCGCACAGAGGAAGGCAGCTGCGCTGCCGTGCGGCGGCGCACAAAGTCCGCCAGCGGACTCTGTTTAGATTCGTTTGGAAAGGGCTTCCAGAGCTTTGCCTCCGGGCTGGAGCCTGAGCCATCCTTTGATACGCTCAGGCGTCACCTGCTCGGCAGAAGCGCCTGGGAAAAGAGTACTGTAAGAGGCTCCCGCACAGGCGTAACGGCAGGCAGTTTCTACATCATCTCCGGAGAGAATACGTGAAACAAACAGTGCGACCATACAGTCGCCTGCGCCTGTAGTATCGACAGTTCGCACCTGGATCGCCGGAATCCAGCCGGAGCAATCTCCCGTGTCATAGAAGCAGCCTTTTTCGCCGCATTTGATAATGACATTTTTCGCGCCCTTGGAACGATACAGGGCAGCGGCCTCCTCGACAGATCTTACGCCTGTCATTTCAAGAGCGTCATAGGCGCTTGGGATAAAGTAATCCAGATGGGGAAGAAATCTCTCGATTCCCGCAAGACCGGCCTTTTCCTTGTCAGGAGCCAGATCGGCGAAGGTCAGCGCTCCCTGCGCATGGTAGATTTGAAGCAGTTCCTCCAGTTTTCCGTATTTTTCCAGTTCAGGCATGGCAAAAAGACTGCCGAGCGTCACGGCTTTGCAGCCTTCCGGTAAAGTTATCGGGCAGTCGCTCCCGCTGATCGTGCTGTGAGCGCCGTAAACGGAAAATGTATGGCGTTCGCCTTTCTCATCCACAAGAACGATAGCTGTTCCTGTGGGATATTCTCTTCGTGTCTGCATGAAATCAGTCAGGACGCCCCTCTTGTGAAGCAGCTGTTTAATGACCTGTCCGTTCTGATCATCTCCCACACAGCCTACAAAAGCCGTTTTCAGACCGGAGTCTGTCAGATATAAGCTTTGATTCGCGCCATCACCTCCGGCCAGGATCTGGATCTGGGAAATACGCTGTTTTTCTTTCCAGACCTGTTTCTGGCCAATGGGTTTTGCCATGATATCAACGACAACGGTACCTATACATAAAACATCCACCTTTTTTCCCATAATGATTCGTTCCTTTCTGAAAAGAGGATCTGCGGGCTTAAACAAAATGTATTCATGACCATTATTCCGGGCAGCCTGCCGCCGCGGAATAACGAAAATATTTCTCACCCTCATTATACTATAATCAGCTGAAGCGGTCAAAGTCCTTGAGGGGCATTGCATGAAGGAACACGGTCTGTTTTGGTGCTGTTCTCCGGCGGCAAAAAGCCTGTCATGAAAGTGGAGAAAAAATGTATCTTACGATATAATCTAATGGTCAGAAAATATAGAGTACGCTTTATACATTACCCCGGCTTTCGTAACAGGAAACTTCCCGCTCTCCCAAGTTCCGCAATTATCTGGTTTTAGAAGTAAAGGAAAGAATAATATGAGACCACAGACACTATTTGAACTTCTGGTCCTGGAGGCTGTTGTATACGGACTTCAGATACTGTTTTATTTCGGCTGCGAAAAATTTCAGAAGGATTTCCATGATGTTTCCAGGAATTTTGATCGGAAAGTCCCGATGATCCCGGCGACTGTGCTGATCTATATGCTCTGGTTTCCCATGATAGGGCTCTTTCCCCTCGCGGCTTTTCGTTCGGATCCGGACGCCGCGTTTATGTATATGATATGCATTATTGTCTGCGATGTTATAAGCATTCCGGTGTATATGATCTATCCTACGACTTTTGAAAGACCGCTGCTTGGAAATACGATGATGGATAAACTGCTTGGATTTGTCCGCGGAGCCAGCTACAGGGGGCTTAACTGTGCGCCAAGCCTGCATTGTTCGCAGTGTTATGTGACGATCGTCTGCGCAATGGTATGCAGGGGTATGCCGATCGCCCTTAAAGCGGTTTTTATTGCGGCAGCAGCTGGCGTTGTCATTTCCACGCAGACGACCAAACAGCATGTGATCATTGACGCGCTGACGGCGATTCCCGTTGCGGCGGCGGCAGCGGCGGCTGGATTTCTGGTCTTATAGGAAATGTTGTTAAAAGTATATGTGGGGAGTTTTAATAATGTTGAAAAAAGGGATGAAAGATGATATAGTAAACGGCGTAACCGCTTTAAGGCGTTAGTGCAAATACGCATCGTTAAAATATTAACATTTATGCGGCGGGAATTTTTCTTAAGCCTTCCCGGGTTACATAAAATTAAAGACAAAGAAAACAGGAAAAACTGATAAGGAGTACACTATGTGCGGTATTGTAGGATTTGTAGGCGATAAACAGGCGGCGCCTATTTTGCTCGAAGGTTTGTCAAAGCTTGAATACAGAGGTTATGATTCTGCGGGAATCGCAGTTCGCGACGGAGAGAAAGATGCGGTAGTCGTCAAAGTAAAAGGACGTCTGAAAGGTCTTGCGGAGAAAACCGACGATGGTCATTCGGTTCATGGAACATGCGGTATCGGCCACACCAGATGGGCTACTCACGGCGAACCGTCTGAGTTAAATGCGCATCCCCATCATTCTGATGATAATTCCGTTGTGGGAGTTCATAACGGTATCATCGAAAACTATATTGAAGTAAAAGAGAAACTGACCCGCAAGGGCTATTCTTTCTATTCCGAGACGGATACGGAGTCTCTTGTTAAGCTGGTAGATTATTACTATAAAAAATATCAGATCGGACCGATCGACGCGATCGCTAAAACAATGGTCCGTGTAAGAGGTTCTTATGCGCTTGCCGTTATGTTTAAGGATTATCCGGGAGAGATCTATGTGGCACGTAAAGACAGCCCCATGATCATCGGAGTGAATGAAGGAGAGACTTACGTAGCGTCTGATGTTCCGGCTATCCTGAAATATACAAAAAACGTATACTATATTGACAGCATGGAAATGGGACGCCTTACAAAGGACGGTCCGGAGTTCTATGACCTAAACGGCGACGTGGTGGAAAAGAAGATGGTCGAGATCGACTGGGATGCGGAAGCTGCAGAGAAGGGCGGCTATGAGCATTTCATGATGAAGGAGATCCACGAGCAGCCAAAAGCTATCGAGGATACGATCCGTTCCGTCGTTACAAATACAGACGAAGCAGATGCTGACAGTCCTCTTAAGATCGATCTGGCGGGCATCGGACTGACAGAAGAAATGATTAAAAGTATCAGCCAGATATACATCGTTGCCTGCGGTTCCGCGTATCATGTGGGAATTGCGGCACAGTATATATTTGAAGATATGGCGGATATTCCGGTCCGGGTTGAACTGGCTTCAGAATTCCGTTACCGCCGGCCGATTCTGGATAAGAACGGTCTTGTGGTAGTTATCAGCCAGTCCGGCGAGACAGCGGATTCGCTGGCGGCTCTTCGCGAATCCAAAGACCTTGGCGTAAAGACTCTCGGAATCGTCAATGTAGTGGGAAGCTCCATTGCCCGTGAGGCCGATTATGTATTCTATACACTGGCAGGTCCGGAGATCGCCGTTGCTACTACAAAGGCATACTCCACGCAGCTGATCGCATCATATCTGCTGGCGATCGATTTTGCCCTTGTACGCGGCGAGATAGATGAGGAAAAGGCGTCCGGGCTTCTGAAGGAGATGCTGACGATACCTTCAAAGATAACAAAGATCCTTGACGACAAGGAGAGGATCCAGTGGTTTGCAAGCAAATTTTCTAACGCTCATGATATCTTTTTCATCGGACGCGGAATCGATTACGCTATTTGCCTTGAAGGCAGCCTGAAGATGAAAGAGATCAGCTATGTTCACTCTGAGGCTTATGCGGCAGGAGAGCTGAAGCATGGAACGATCAGTCTGATCGAAGACGGTACACTGGTAGTCGGCGTATGTACACAGAGCGAGCTTTATGAGAAGACGATCTCCAATCTCGTTGAAGTAAAGAGCCGCGGAGCTTACCTGATGGGTCTTACAAGCTACGGCAAATATGATATTGAGGATACAGCTGACTTCACGGTATTCGTTCCGCGTACGAACGAGTATTTTGCGGCGTCTCTGGCTGTTATCCCGCTGCAGCTGATGGGCTATTATGTATCAGTTGCGAAAGGACTTGATGTGGATAAACCAAGGAACCTTGCAAAATCAGTAACGGTAGAGTAAGACATCGCCTCCGCCCGTTTTACGGGTGGAGGCGATTGAAGAAGGAAATGAGGTTGTATATATGCAAAATGACGATCTTCGGAGAGTGACTCCGGAGCAGTCATATAAAAATAAAACGCCGGGTCCTTCCCATGTTTCAGATCAGCCTTCGGAAAATGCTAAAAGGCAGGGCGGCACTGCGGCACTGTCGCAGCACCGCAGACAGCCGGAGAGATCGCGGACGGAAGCGGGAAGGCAGCAGAGAGCTTCCGGCAGCAGAAAGCCGAAGTCTGAATCCGGACGATCCGGCCGTACGCAGAAAAGAAGTTCCAAAGGCGGGCAGATATCTGAAAGAAGAAAAAGACTTGACGAGCTGAATGCGGAATATCCCCGGATCAGGACTACCAGACCGACAGACCGCAAAGCACGCGGCGCGGTCATCACAAAGCCGGAACAAAGGACGCCCGGAGACGGCCATGAAGAAACAGAAGAGCTCTTCAAAGCGCCGGAGAGACGGTATAAACGCGTATCCACCGGTTACGATCCGCAGGGTAAGAAAAATCATTCCGGACCAGGTAAAAGAAATCAGAAAAACGCCCGTGTAAAGGGGAAACCGGAAAATAAAAACGGTTATGCAGTTCATACGGAGAATATTTACCGTCAGAGTGAGGAGCTTGACAGCTCTCATGCGAGATCCGCATGGACAAAGGAGAAAGAGAAGGAGCTGATGAGGCGCGAGGCTCTGCGCATGAAAAAGCGCGAGCAGCAAAAAAAGGCCAGGAAAAAGAAAGTACGCATCACGCAGACTTTCGCAGCCTGCATTGCGCTGATCGTCCTTCTGGCGGTTGGAATAACGGTCAATGGACGGGTCAGCGGCGAGGGCGTCTTTGGGAACACCGGAAATGCGGCGGAAGGTCACGTCTCCGGCAGCACAGTGACTGTTGAACAAGAAGATGTGACAGATGAAAGCGATGCTTCGGAAGAGGATGTAAGCGATGGATCTGAAGCGCCGGCGGTATCGTTCTCTTCGAATCTTCCGGAGGTAAGCTCTGCTTCGGATAAAGAAGATACTGACAATGACGGCGGCAAAAGTGACAGAGAGCCGATGTTTGACGCGAAGCTTGACGTTCCGGTCACCACAGGAAGCCGCACGGCCGAAGATGGCGTTCAGGTGGGGATCGCATGGACAGGAAACATGGTCAGCAGCGATAAGATACCCTCGATCGAGCTTTTGTTTTATCAGGCTATAGTACAGGCGGGAGCGGAGCCGGTCTTTCTTGACAAGGCATCCGATGAAGCCAGCGCAGCGGCTGTTCTGGACGGCATTGACTGTCTGGTCGTATGCGGCGGTTCGGATATAGATCCGGCGATCTACGGCGAAACAGCGGGAGAATTCTTTGAAGGTCCTGCTTTTACGGAACGGGATATATCGGATTTCTGGGTACTGGATGTGGCTATCCGGTCAGATATTCCGACACTTTCAGTCTGCCGCGGAATGCAGATGCTGAATGTTGTCTGCGGAGGCTCCCTTGTGCAGGATATTCCGTCTGAGATCGGCACGTCAGTGCTTCATCGGGAGTCGGATGGAGATGATTTTGTCAGCCATAATATAACGATCAGGCAGGAAGGACTTCTTTGGAGTCTGGAAATGATGGGAAACAAAAGCGTAAATTCCTTCCATCATCAGTGTGTCAAGGAGCTTGGAAAGGGCCTGACGGTAGACGCGACGGCAGACGACGGCGTGGTGGAAGCCATTGAAATGGACGGAAAACGATTTATGCTGGGACTGCAGTATCATCCTGAGAGAGCGCTTGCGGACGGAGAAACCAGTTATTTGACGTATTTTCAGGCGCTCATCAACGCGGCAGCCTGACAGATGATATACTGAAATTTCCGTATGTCATTTCTGACTTTTTTATCTCGATCGGCTTTTCAACTCAGTCAGGGAGTCTCCCGCCTCTGAAGGCGGCAGGAACGCCAGAGGCGTTTTTGAACGCAAAGCGGGAAGTAAAAATATATACCAGAACCATTGAGAGTTAAAAGAGAGGGAAGGAGGTTGTTATGTTAAAGAATCCGGAGAAAACAAAAAATGAGATCGTAGAGTGGATCAGAGAGTATTTCAGGAACAACGGACCGGAATGTACTGCCGTAGTGGGAGTTTCCGGGGGCAAGGATTCCAGCGTTGCAGCTGCTCTTTGCAAAGAGGCTCTCGGAAAGGACCGTGTGATCGGAGTTATGATGCCCAACGGCGTTCAGAGTGACATCAGTGATTCACAGGATCTTATCAGATTTCTGGGGATCCCGAACCTGACAGTGAACATTCAGAAGGGTGTCGACGGTCTGTATGAAGCCATCAACAGCGAGCTGGCAAAAGGAAGTATAGCAGGAGTTGAGTCCTTATCCAGAGATTCAATGATCAATACGCCGCCGCGTCTGCGCATGAGTACATTATACGCTGTCGGACAGGCGCTGCCAAAAGGCGGACGCGTTGTAAATACCTGCAATCGTTCTGAGGATTATATCGGATATTCTACCAAATACGGCGATGCGGCAGGTGATTTCAGTCCGCTTTCAAACCTTCTGGTCCATGAAGTGATCCAGATAGGCGAAGTACTTGGACTGCCGGAGCGCTTTACCAGAAAGACACCTTCAGACGGGCTGAGCGGTATGTCTGATGAGGATAAGATCGGATTCACCTATGCTGTGCTCGATCACTATGTGCTTACAGGAGAGTGCGAAGACGAAGAGACGAAAAAGAAAATTGACCGTATGCACCGTCTGAATCTCCATAAGCTTCAGCTGATGCCTGCATATAAGATCTCTGACGAAGATCATGAATAAGATCCTGACATTAAGAACGTCAGGTACGGCATGCTTTGTATAGTCTGATGAAAAAATGAAACTGACTGCAGAGCTTAAAGCGAAAAAAGACCGAATATGATACCCCCGGGCAGGAAACCGGAAAACAGAGCCTGCCCGGGGGCGTTTTTATCTCAGGGATTCGTTTCGCTCTTTTCGGGGCTGTGGGAAGGGAACGGAAGTTTCGCGGCAATATCGAAAGGTTTGTAATTTGTAAAAAAAGAAACTATAATAATAAAAAAACTAAAACCTGCTGCAGATTGAAAGAAATATAAAGCCGGACGCTTCCGGGTTGTAAGAATAATGTGAAGACAGTTTATATCAGTGTGAGAAGACACCCGCGCCAAGTTTCGAGAGAGAGACTTGAACGGAAGAATATGACTGAAACGGCGGCTGAAGGGATGGATGAGGATGGTATTGAATGAATACGAATGAAAGGAATACGGATCAGTACCGCAGAATGACTGAAACGTCATTGTCGGAATTGTTGGTCAGACTGTCGATCCCGACGATCCTGAGCATGCTTGTGACCAGCATTTATAATATGGTGGATACTGCTTTTGTAGGACAGCTGGGAACGAGTGCCAGCGGCGCTGTAGGTATTGTATTCAGCCTGATGGCGATACTTCAGGCCGTCGGTTTTATGTTCGGACAGGGTTCGGGCGCTATTATTTCCAGGTCGCTGGGTAAAAAAGATATCGAGAAGGCATCGGAAGTGGCGTCTACAGGTTTTTTTCTTTCGTTTTTTATCGGCATTATCCTGGCGTGCGTCAGCATGTTTTTTCTGGATCAGCTGGTCTTGACGCTGGGGAGTACAGAGACGATAGCTCCGTACGCAAAGACGTATTGCTTTTATATTATATTGGCGGCACCGTTCATGATGTCGTCGTTTGTCCTGAATAATATTCTTCGATTTGAAGGAAGAGCCGCGCTTGGTATGATCGGCATGATGGCCGGCGGCTTTCTCAATATGATAGGTGACCCCATCCTGATGTTCGGATTAAATATGGGTATCGCGGGCGCGGGATTATCCACGGCGCTCAGCCAGATCATCAGCTTTTGTATTCTGCTGAGTATGTTTATTCGAAGGAAAACACAGATTCGCCTTTCTCCGGGGCTGATATCTGTCAGACCGGCCCTGATCGGGGATATCGCCGCTACAGGGCTTCCGAGCCTGATCCGTCAGATGCTGGTGAGCATTGCTACCATGATATTGAATATTCAGGCTGCAAAGTACGGAGATGCAGCCGTTTCTGCCATGAGCATTGTTTCGAGGATCGGAATGTTTATCTTTTCCTTCGGACTTGGTATCGGACAAGGGTTTCAGCCGATCTGCGGTTTTAATTACGGCGCAGGCAAATACGGCCGCGTAAGGAAAGCCTTCCGGCTTACGTCATCGGCGGCTTCCGGTGTAGTCGCCTTTATAAGTATCATTGTTATTGTGTTTTCGGGAATGCTGATCCGCGTTTTCAGAGATGATCCGGAGGTTATCCGGATTGGGACGAGAGCCTTGAGGCTTTACAGCGTTTCAATCATTTTTGTGCCGTTTGGAATGGTAACGGAAATGATGTTTCAAAGCACAGGGCATAAGATAGGCGCTGCGGTCATGTCCACGCTCCGCAGCGGTATGATCTTTATACCCCTGCTTTTGTTCCTTGGTTATTTCAGAGGGCTTGCCGGTATTCAGGAAGCACAGCCTTTAGCATATGTATTATCAATTATCCCTGCAATTATCATGGCGGTATGGTTTTTCAGAAAGCTGCCGCGGGAGGAGGAAAAATGAGTTTAAATTTGGATGAGATAATGGAAAGTATGTTGGAAATAGTTCGGGAGGCGGGGCAGAAATCGATTGAAATGCAGGAAAATGAATACAGCTGGGGAGATTACGCGGATGTGGACATGGAGATCGAGATTTTTCTCCGGGAACGTCTCGGAAGTCTGATACCGGGTTCGGGTTTTCTTACTGAGAGCTTCATTTCACAGCCAAGCGAAGTGGCTAACTGGATCATTGATTCAATAGACGGAAACGTAAATTTCAAGAACAGACTGCCTTACTCTGTTTCGGTGGCTCTTGAAGTGAGCGGAATGACAGAGATCGGTATCGTGTATGAACTGCCGATAGGCGTTATCTATTGTGCGCAGAGGGGAAAAGGCGCATACAGGATCAGTAAGGACCGCAGGGTGCAGATCCGTGTGAGCAGTTTTCCCGAGGATGAGGGACTGGTCCTGTTTGGATTTTCATATGACAGAGAAAAAATGGTGCCGATGCTGCAGATGATGGAGAAATTCGCTTCTTTTGCAACGGATCTTAAACGTATCGGTCCGGCTTCCGTTGATATATGTAAGGTGGCGGAGGGAAAAGCAAAACTGTATGTAGAACAGGATCTGAAGGAATGGGATTATATGGCAGGCGAACTGATCCTGAAGGAAGCCGGCGGCGCGGTGGCTCATTATGATGACTTCCTGATCTTTGGAGTGATCGAGGCCACTGCCGAGGCGAGAAGGATCATCCGCGGATACTGACCGGAAAGGAAGTGTTTATGCATTATGCCGTAGGGGATGTGCATGGATGTTATGATGAAATGATCTCCATGCTGAACAGAATAGAGGCGCGGGACCCTGCGGCAGAATTCATTTTTGTAGGTGATTTTGTCGACAGAGGACCGCAGGTGATGAAGACCTTGCATTGGGCGATGGAAAATATCACTGAGAATGGAAAGTATCAGAGCGTTCTGGGAAATCATGAAGATATGATCATGGAATGGTATCCGCATTTTGTCATTGCTTATGAAACAGGCGGCGAAATTCCGGAGACGTACTATGATTTTAAGGAAACGGCGGAAGAAGAGGGAATCCTTGAGCCTGAAGCGCTGGAGCCGGTCATCGGTTTTTTTCAAAATCTTCCGCTGAAAAAAGACCGTTTTATCAACGGGATTCACTTTGTGATCGCGCATGCATGGAAACCCGAGGTTTTTACGCTGGATAAAAGAAACGCCTATCTTTGGGCCAGGAAGAACCATTATCATGGTCCGGAGGTGATCGTTCACGGACATACGCCGACTATCGTTAACGAATTTTACGGAAAAGGCCACCGGGCCGGCAGGATCGTTTACGGAAAAAACTCGATCAATGTGGATGGAGGATGCTGTTTCCGTGAGAGAAGAACAGAGGATATATGTCATCTGTGCGCAGTCTGCCTTGAGACGCTGGAGGAGTTTTATGAGCCTGACGATTTAAGCGGCGAAAACACGGGCGTCAAAGGCAGAGAAGAAAAAGCAGAGATAAACGCAGGAAGTTTTCGGAAAAAGGATATAAAAGCCGCGCTGTCCGGGAAAAAAACAAGACAGAAAAGTCAGGGGCCCATGTCAGATTATCTGGACAGAAAATACCGGGCTGATATTCTGGCACAGATGAAAAAGCAGTAATATGTAACGGAAGGCCGCCGGCAGATGAGAGGGAGAAATAAAGAGGTGCATATGGAAAAGAGTACAGTATACAGAAGAGGAATCGGCAATCAATACTATCTTGTTTACAAAAATGACGGCACAGCCTGGTTCGGAGTAACAGGACAGAAGGAGCTGGTTCCGGTACGATATGATGAAGGCAGGGGCCTGTATCCGAGAGAAAGCGCATATGAGTATGAATTTGATAAGATCCTTCTGATGATCACGCCGGGAGACAGGACGGTTTATCTGGAAGACGGAGGCCTGAATCTATATCCGGAGGATATGAACGGAAAGGCGTATGAATACGGACCTGCCGAGGAGATCACGGTTGAGAGTGAAAATGCCTTTGATTCTTATGATCTTCAGATAATAGAGAAGTTTGAAGCCGTATCGGCCGGAAATCCGGATAATAATGAAACGGGGATATATGAGATCTGGCTCGCTGCTCCTGCGGATGGGAATAAAGTCCTTCTGCTATCCGGCGTGGGCGGGGAAGAGAAATGCAATGCGGTCCGCGATATCCGGAAGGATGTGCTGACACGGGAATTTATTGAAACGGTTGATGAAGAACTGTTCCGGTTCCTGGTCGGCATTGATATGGATGCTTAGAGAAAAAGAGTGTGAAAAATAGTCTTCCGTGACTATTTGCGCCGCCGGCCGAAGCAGGCGGAATGGAGATTAATATGCACTATGTCATAGGGGATGTACATGGGTGTTTTGATGAAATGATCACCCTGATCAAAAAAATAGAATCGGCAGACGCGGACGCCCGTTTTGTGTTCGTGGGGGATTTTTTTGACAGGGGTCCGAAGGTATGGGACGTGCTGATGTGGGCGATGGAAAACATTACGCCTGACGGCAAATATCAGTCGGTCATGGGAAATCATGAGCTCTACGCGCTGTACTGGTACAAAGATTTCAGGAAATGGGAGACGACGGTTTATCCGAAGACAAAATCTCTGGATGATCTCCCGAAAGCACAGTATGACCTTCATATCTGGGCAGGGAGGATGAATGCGCTGAGCAGTGAAAAGCTTCTTCCCATACTTCGGTTTTTTCTGAATCTGCCCTTCGAAAAGCAGTTTGTCATGCAGGGCAGGGACGGGAAGACCATACGATACAGAATAGTACACGCATGGGTACCGGGTCCGGAGGATGATACGCCCGAAAAGCAGCAGGCGGTGTATCTTTTCGACAGACATTTTACCGGAAATACGGAAAATGATGATATTATCGTCTGCGGTCATACGCCCACCTGTTCTCCGGTGTTCTATGAGCAGGATAAAACGACAAGACCGGGTATGATCTCATATAGGAAAAACGCGATCCACATCGACTGCGGGTGCAGCTATAAGCCGTATTTTAATGAGTATCCGTGCATGCTGGGCGCCATCTGTCTGGAAACGCTGGAAGAAATATATCCATGTTCGCTCAAAAAGCGCATGGTGGTAAGCCCGGACGCCCTTGATGAGCCCTGGAAAGCTAATGCGGCGCTGTACAAACTCAAATACCTTCTGAAAAAAAACAGGTACAGAGAGGAAATGCTGAAACGCCTTTGATTCACAGGATGAGCTTTCCTGCATGAAAAATGAAATCGAGCGCCAGATTCAGACCCGGAGCAAGACTGTCCTTCAGCAGATATTCTTCCCGGGTGTGAGCGCCTTTGCCGCGGCAGCAGCCGAGGCATACTGAAGGGATCCCTTTGGAAAGAGGGATATTACAGTCAGTGGAACCCCGGGAAAAGACAGGTTCTTCCGGATAGTGCTTTCTCAGGTAATGCGCTGCCAGAGCAGTCAGTTTTTTCTGTTTTTCCATATCTACATCACCCATGCAGGGGCGTTCTCCGATAAGGTCGCAGCTGATCCGGGGAAGCTGTGAAGTGTGTTTTTTTTCAGGATCTGCAGATTGGATGTCTGCAGATGAAACTTCTTTACCGGTATCTTTCATAAAGCCTTTGCGGGTGCGGGTAAGGATTTCACGAAGCTTTTCGTCCATGACAGAGAGGGAATCCCGGTCGTCTGAACGAAATTCGAACAACATTTCCGCAGACTGCGCGATAGTATTTACAGAAGTACCGCCTTTAACAGTACCTACGTTAAAGGTGGTTTTTCCTTTTTCAGGGAGAGAAAGAGAGTATAGTTCGGATATTATCCCGGAAAGTATCGCGATGGCGTTATCATTTCCGAAATCCCGGAAGGAATGTCCGCCTTCTGTGGCGACGTTGATTTTATAGCGAAGAGATCCGATCGGTATGGTTACGATTTCTTCGTATATGCTGTCGAAGGCAATGAACGCTTTTATCCGATGCCCGTAATCGCTGATCAAATGACGTGTGCCCTTCAGGTTTCCAAGACCCTCCTCGCAGGAATTGATCACAAGGAGAAGCCCGGTTTCATTTTCGTCAGATGTATAAGCGGCGTTCTCCGAAAGAAGCTTCGCAGCCCACAGTAAAGCCGCAACGTGAACACTGTTATCGCTGATTCCGGGACAGTGCAGCTTTTCCCCGTCGTCATGGAACGGCAGCGGCGTCAGATCCGGAAATACCACATCGCTGTGGGCGGAAAAAACCACCAGAGGGTTTGTTCCGGAATCGCCGAACCGTATGATCACATTTTTTGCCTTATCGGCAAAAGCGTTCCTTACGCCGTTTTGCGAAAGCCACTTAAGGCAGAAATCTACACGCTGATCCTCCTGCCCCGACGGGGCGGGGATGGCAGAAAGGGTGCGCAGCAGATCATACGCTTCCCCGGGATATTCATTATAATAAGTATTCATGATCGATGTTATTCTCCGTGACAATTGTATTTAACCGTTTACATATATCTGTATTGTAGCATATTTTTCCTGGAAGGTATAATGTGCGCGGCTACGGTCAGGCTCTGACAGGATTGAACTGTTACAGATTCCACCGGAGCCGATCTGACACTTTTCTAATGCTTATGTGCGTGATAAAATGTTATTGGAGAAGAGGACTGCTGCAGACAGTGATCGTATAATGTAAAGAGAGCCTTAAGGATCTCCAGTGCCTCATCCGGTAAACATGCAGATAGTAGTCGTATAATGTATGGAGGGTAATCATGATCAGAAGAAAACAAGATGTTAATGTCAGGATCTCAAAAAACGCGCGCGGCGGTCCGGGAGAGGTTTATTTTCATGACTTCATGGTAAAAGAGGATGCTCCGGGACATGGAAGGCTGTTCAGCAAGGTCGTTATACCTCCGGGTGCAGGTATAGGATATCATGAGCACACAGATGAGTTTGAGGCGTTTTATATTATCAGCGGCGAAGCTGTGATCAATGATAACGGCGAAGAGAAGAAACTGCTTCCCGGCGATCTTCATATCTGCAGGAATGGAGACGGACACGGCGTCACGAATAAGGCAGAACAGGATCTGGTAATGATCGCCCTGATACTTAACGATCTGGCATAAAGCGGCCGGTTTAAGGGAAATTCTGATAAGATCAATGTGTTTCCGTTATGGCCGGGAAATCAGACAAAGGAGAAGACTGGAAATGACAATGTTTTATATGCCTGTAAAGGTTTATGATGAGCCGGAGGCTGTTCTGAAGAATGGCTCGCTCATGAAAAAATACGGAAAGAAGGCGCTGATCGTTACCGGCAGATCTTCCGCGAAAAAGAACGGATCATACGATGACGTGTGCAGAGCCTGTGATGAAAACGGCATTGCTCATGTCCTTTTTGATCAGGTGGAGGAGAATCCGTCCACAGATACGATCATCAGGGCAAGAGATTTTGCGTTGAAAGAAGGAGCGGATTTCGTTATCGGCATCGGGGGAGGATCGCCAATGGACGCGGCGAAGTCTATTGCGCTTATGATCCGTCACAGCGATAAGGGAAAAGAGTATCTGCATCAGGAGGGGCAGCCCGGTGATACTGTACCGATCGTGCTGGTTCCTACCACATGCGGTACGGGTTCAGAGGTGACTGCGGTCTCAGTACTTACCGTCCCTGAGAAGCAGACAAAAATTTCCATGAAGCATAAGGTATTCGCGGATCTGGCGTTTATAGACGGGAAATATCTGGCGGCTGCGCCGGCGTCTGTTCTGTGCAATACCGCGTTCGACGCACTGACGCATATGTATGAGAGCTATATTAATGTGAAGGCTTCCGATTACAGCAGAATGTGCGTTCATTCCGGTCTGGTAATGTGGAGCAGAAGCCTTGATATCCTGAGAGGAAATAGACAGCCGTCGGCTGAGGATCTTACAAACATGATGAGAGCGTCCATGATGGCGGGTATGGCGATCGCCCTGGCCGGAACAGTGCTTCCTCACGGCCTGAGTTATTCCCTCACATATAAAATGAAGGTGCCGCACGGCAAAGCGGTAGGTTATTTTACGGCAGGATATCTTGCGGAGGCAGATTCAAAGGATCGTGATTATCTTCTGCATACGGCAGGCTTCAGGGATCTGGAGGATTTCCAGGCTGTGCTGCTGAAGGCCTGCGGAGATGTGGAAGTGCCTGATGAAATACTGGAGGGCGCGATAGATGAGTTGAGCGCGAATACGGCAAAGCTTTCCGCAGTTCCGTTTCCGTGCGACCGCGGTACGCTCGAAAGGATCGCTTTCTATACCAAAAATCATAAGTCCGGGAAATAAAGCGCGGTAAATTGGGAGAGTTTTGTTAATAGAAATAAGAATGATACAGGTTTCGGCCCGGCCGCCGAAGCCTGTATTTTTTGTCTGCAGTCAAAAAAAATTAGCACTCACCTATTGACAGTGCTAACAACGGATGATATATTATATTCGCGGGTTGAAAAGTAGACATAAAAACCAACGTTGCGTTGGGAGGTGACATGATGAATATTAATAAATTTACACAGAAATCTTTGCAGGCGGTCCAGGATCTTGAGAAGACCGCGTATGATTTTGGAAATCAGGAAATAGAACAGGAGCATCTGCTCTACATCCTGCTCCGTCAGGAAGACAGCCTGATCCTGAAAATGATCGAAAAAATGGAGATCAATTCGGAACATTTCATGAACAGGATAGGGCAGGCTATCGACCAGAAAGTGAAGGTGCAGGGCGGAAAGCCCTATATCGGTCAGTATTTGAATAAGACGCTTATCTACGCGGAAGATGAAGCGAAAGCCATGGGAGATGAATATGTTTCGGTTGAACATCTTTTCCTCGCAATGCTGAAAGAGCCTAACAGCAGTATGAAAAAGATATTCAAAGAATATGGCATTAACCGTGAGAGGTTTCTTCAGGCTCTGAGCACAGTCAGGGGAAATCAGAAGGTTACCACCGATAATCCGGAAGCTACCTATGATACCCTGAAAAAATACGGACAGGATCTGGTTGAGAGGGCCAGAGAGCAGAAGCTGGATCCGGTCATCGGCCGGGACAGCGAGATCAGAAATGTTATCCGCATACTTTCCAGAAAGACAAAGAATAATCCGGTTCTGATCGGTGAGCCCGGAGTGGGAAAGACTGCCATTGTTGAAGGACTTGCCCAGAGGATCATAGCAGGCGATGTGCCTGAAAGCCTTAAGGATAAAACAATTTTTTCTCTGGATATGGGTGCGCTGGTTGCAGGAGCGAAGTACAGGGGCGAGTTTGAAGAGCGTCTTAAGGCGGTACTGGAGGATGTGCGCAGAAGCGAAGGAAGGATCATTCTGTTTATTGATGAGCTGCATCTGATCGTCGGAGCCGGAAAGACGGAAGGCGCCATGGACGCGGGAAATATGCTTAAGCCGATGCTGGCAAGAGGCGAACTGCATTGTATCGGAGCGACTACCCTTGATGAATACAGAAAGTATATTGAAAAGGACGCCGCGCTTGAGAGAAGGTTCCAGCACGTCATGGTGGACGAGCCTACTGTGGAGGATACTATCTCCATCCTCAGGGGACTGAAGGACAGATATGAAGTGTTCCACAAGGTAAAGATCACTGACGGAGCTCTCGTATCGGCAGCGGTCCTTTCAGACAGATATATTTCAGAGAGATTCCTGCCGGATAAGGCTATTGACCTGGTGGATGAGGCCTGTGCGCAGATCAAAACGGAAATGAATTCCCTGCCATCCGAGCTGGATGAGATGAACAGGAAGATCATGCAGATGCAGATCGAAGAAACTGCGCTAAAAAAAGAGGAGGATGCTCTAAGCCGTGAGCGTCTGGAAAATCTGAGTAAAGAGCTGGCAGATCTGAAGGATAAGTTTACGGCGCAGAAGGCGCAGTGGGAAAATGAAAAGAATGCTGTGGACCGGGTCTCGGCTATCCGTGAACAGATCGATGATATTAACAAACAGATTGAGCAGGCACAGAGAAATTATGACCTGACAAAGGCGGCTGAGCTGCAGTACGGCGAACTTCCCAAACTGAAGGAGCAGCTGGCAAAGGAAGAGGAACTGGTACATTCGAAGGATCTGTCCATGGTGCATGAGAGTGTGACAGAGGAAGAAATTGCAAGGATCATATCCAGGTGGACCGGTATTCCGGTGGCAAAACTCACAGAGGGAGAAAAAGCTAAGATCCTTCATCTGGAGGATGACCTGCACCGGCGTGTGGTAGGTCAGGATGAGGCTGTAAGTCTGGTGACAGACGCGATCATCCGTTCCAAAGCAGGCATCAAGGATCCTACCAAGCCTATCGGCTCCTTCCTGTTCCTTGGACCCACAGGCGTAGGTAAGACAGAGCTTGCGAAGACCCTTGCGGAGCGGATGTTTGATGATGAGAATAACATGGTCCGTATCGATATGAGCGAATATATGGAGAAATTCTCCGTATCGCGTCTGATCGGAGCGCCTCCGGGATATGTAGGATATGACGAAGGCGGCCAGCTGACGGAGGCAGTGCGCCGCAAACCATATGCGGTAGTTTTGTTTGATGAGATTGAAAAAGCGCATCCGGACGTGTTTAACGTCCTGCTTCAGGTGCTGGACGACGGCCGTATCACGGATTCACAGGGAAGGACGGTTGATTTCAAGAATACGATCCTGATCATGACATCAAATATCGGATCTCAGTATCTGCTGGACGGAATAAGGGAAGACGGTTCCATCAGTGAATCATCACAGGAGATGGTAAGAACAGAGCTCAGGGCTCATTTCCGTCCTGAATTTCTGAACAGGCTGGATGAAGTCATTATGTTTAAGCCGCTGACAAAGGATAACATAAGTCACATTATAGACCTGCAGGTGGCAGATCTGAACAGACGTCTGTCCGATCAGCAGCTCCGCATAGAACTGACTCCCGAAGCCAGAGATTTTGTAACAGAAAACGGATATGATCCGACGTACGGCGCTCGTCCGCTGAAGCGTTATATACAGAAGAACGTAGAAACTCTTTCGGCGAGACTTATCCTTTCGGGAAAAGTCCATGAAGGAGATACGATACTGCTTGATGTGGAGGACGGTCATCTCGCTGTGAAATGATACGTTCAGGATACGTCGTTTGAAAAAAAGATATTGTGCCGCAAAAATGGCAGCGTTTCGGGGAGGATGGAGCTCTTTTGAGGAGAATCATCCTTTTCGAAGCGCTGTTTTTGCTGTATAATCAAACGTGCTATAATCTGTGAAGATAATTATTTAAGAAAGAAACGGGAGCAGGATATGGAAGCTTATTCTGATTTTGCGCAGGTATATGACCTGTTTATGGACAATGTGGATTATGACAGATGGGCGGAATACCTGGTTGGATTTCTGAAGAAAAGAGGCTTATCAGAAGGCCTTGTCTGTGAGCTTGGGTGCGGAACGGGCAATATGACCGAACGGCTTGCCGCGGCGGGATATGATATGATCGGTATCGATTCCTCGCCTGAAATGCTGGAAGAGGCTATGGAAAAAAAGGAAAGATCCGGATCGGATATCCTTTACCTAATGCAGGATATGAGAGAGTTTGAGCTTTACGGAACGGTCGGGGCCGTGATAAGTGTCTGTGACTGTATCAACTATATCACGGAGGAAGACGATCTGCGGGAGGTTTTCCGGCTTGTCAATAATTACCTGGATCCGGGCGGACTGTTTCTTTTTGACCTGAATACGGAGGCAAAGTATAAGGCTATCGGTTCAGGGGTGATCGCCGAGAACCGGGAAGAGGGAAGCTTTATCTGGGAAAATATTTATGATGAAGAACAACGGCTGAACGAGTATATGCTTACGATCTTTATCCCGGAGAAGAATGGCCTTTACAGGAAGCATGAGGAGATCCATCTCCAGAGAGCCTGGAGGGTGGAAGAGGTCAAAAAGTGCCTTCGGGAAGCCGGAATGGAATTCGTGGATGCGTGGAAGGCTTATACGGATGATCCACTTGGTGAAGATACGGAGCGCATGCATATTCTGGCGAGGGAAAAAAGGACAGAGGGCAAGTTCTATACAGATGAACAATGAACGTAAAGGAGTTAACGATAAATTATGGATTACATTGTAAGAGCGACAGCGGCAAATGGTTATGTCAGAGCATTTGCGGCAAATACACATGATATGGCAGAAAAGGCAAGAAGCATTCATCATACTACCCCCGTGGCCACTGCAGCGCTGGGAAGACTGATGACTGCCGGAGCCATGATGGGAGTAATGATGAAGGGTGAGGAAGATCTTCTCAGCCTGACCATCCGCAGTGAAGGGCCTCTTCAGGGAATGACAGTCACTGCAGATTCCAGAGGAAACGTGAAGGGTTTTCCATATAATCCAAACTGTCCGCTTATGGTGAATTCCATGAACAAACTGGATGTAGGAGGCGCCATGGGTCCGGGAATGTTGACTGTGGTCAAAGATCTGGGCCTGAAGGAGCCATATTCCAGCCAGGTGGATCTGCAGAGCGGCGAGATCGGTGATGATCTGGCGTATTATTTCACGCTGAGTGAGCAGACACCTTCGTCTGTAGGCGTAGGCGTTCTGGTAAATCAGGATGAAAGCGTACAGCAGGCAGGAGGCTTTATCATCCAGCTTATGCCGGGATTTGACGATTCCGTGGTGGACAGGCTGATGGAAAACCTGTCAGGGGTAAAATCTGTCACTGAGCTTTTGTCCGAGGGACTTACTCCCGAAGAAATACTTGAGAAGCTGCTGGGAAATCTGGGCCTTGAGATCAATGATACGGTGCCGTGTGCTTTTAACTGCAACTGCAGCCGTGAACGGGTCAGAAAAGCACTGCTCAGCGTGGGAAAGAAAGAGCTTCGTTCCATGATTGCGGAAAACAGACCGGCTGAGCTGGTGTGTGATTTCTGCAATACAAAATACACATTCACCGTAAAGGAATTACAGGAATTAATCTGATAGAAAACAGGAGGCTGCCGCAATCGTCATTTTCTGATGCTATGCGGCAGCTATATTTCATGTCATGGAATCCATGACATGAAACCCTCCGGGAGGATGCACACGCCGCACAGAGGAAAGCAGCAAAGCTGCTGTGCGGCGGCGCGCAAAGTCCGGTTCGCTACTCACAAGATTGAGAGACGGGGGAGTTGAAATCCGCTCGCGGACTTTGTTCTGTCATGGAATCCATGATATGAAACCCTCCGGGAGGATGCACACGCCGCACAGAGGAAAGCAGCAAAGCTGCTGTGCGGCGGCGCGCAAAGTCCGGTTCGTGTGTTTCAAGATAAAAAAACTTTGGGAGGAAACAGATGGCGCTTCAGATCGTGGCCGGCGGCAGCGGCGCGGGAAAATCGTATAAGGTATACAGCGAACTGATCCAAAGATCAGCAGAACATCCGGAACAGAATTTTATCGTTATCGTTCCGGAACAGTTTACGATGCAGACCCAGAAGGATCTGGTCCGGAGACATCCGAACAAAGGGCTGCTGAATGTGGATGTGCTGAGCTTTAACAGGCTTGCGTACCGTGTGTTCGGGGAAGTGGGGGGGAACAGATACCCTGTTCTTGAAGAAACGGGAAAAAGCCTGGTAGTGCATAAAGCAATACTTGACGCGTCTGCCGGCAGAGAACTGACAGTTCTTAAAGGTACGCTGGAAAAGAGCGGCGCGCCCGATCAGATGAAATCGCTGATATCAGAGCTTATGCAGTATGGCGTATCTCCGGAACAGCTGACCGGATGGGTCGAAAAATCAGGTCCGGACAGCCTGCTCGGAAGAAAGCTTTTGGATGTGCAGAATATCTACCGGAGATTCAGGGATTATCTGAACGAAAAATATATGACGACTGAGGAGATGCCTGAAGTACTCTGCCGCGTGATCGGAAAGTCTGCTTTTGTCAGGGGAAGCACGGTCGTACTTGATGGGTTTACCGGTTTTACGCCCATGCAGCATCTGGTGCTGGCGAAGCTTATGAAACTGTGCAGGGAAGTGATCCTGATCGCGTCCATAGACCCGCGGGAGGATCCCACAAAAAAAGATGGTCCTCACAGACTTTTTCATATGAGCAAGGTAATGATCCGCAAGGCGGTACAGATCGCGGGAGAAAACGGATGTGAGATAAGACCGGTCCGGTGGATCGATGGGAAAGAGAAGGGACGGTTCTGTGACGCGCCGGCCCTTGGTTTTCTGGAAAAAAATATTTTCCGGTACGGCAGAAGAGTTTTCGACAAGGAGCAGCAGGAGATCCATCTGTATGAAGCGGCAAATCCCGCAAAGGAGATGCGGAGGATCGCGGAAATGATCCGCAATCTGATCCGACGGGAGGGATTAATGTACAGAGATATAGCCATTGTCAACGGAGATATGGAAACGTATGGCAAAGAGGCGGCAGCGGCCCTTGATGAGGCGGAGATCCCTTATTTTCTGGATCAGAAACGTTCTGTACTTCGCAATCCCATGGTGGAATTTGTGCGTTCCGCGCTGGAAATGGCGTCAAAAAGCTATTCTTATGAAAGCGTGTTCAGGTTTCTGAAGTCCGGCATGACAGATTTCACGCCGGGAGAGATAGATGTGCTGGAAAACTATGTCCTTGCGATGGGAATCAGAGGAAGGAAACAGTATGAGTCCGCCTGGATCCGCATCCCGAAGGGAATGAGGCCGGCAGAGATGGAGAATATCAATCTCCTGAGACAAAAGTTCTGCGAAATGACAGATGATTTTGCCAAAGGAATGTCTGAGCGGAACACTACACTTCGAAGGAAATGCGAGGTGCTGTATGCTCTGCTGACCGGACAGCGGATACAGCAGAAAGGAAAAGAACAGCAGGATATATTCGAGGAACAGGGAAATAAAGCTCTGGCGGGAGAGTATGCACGTATCTATCCGATGCTCATGGCTCTTCTGGACAAAATGGTCGAGGTGCTCGGAAACGAAAGGATGAGTTTGTCCGCTTTCCGTCAGCTGCTGGAAACAGGTCTCAAGGAAACAAAGATCGGGCTGATCCCGCCCGGAGAGGATCAGGTCCTTGTGGGAGATATCGAGAGGACAAGGCTGAAGCATATTAAGGTACTGTTTTTTGCCGGCGTAAATGACGGATGGATCCCAAAACCGGTAAGCGGGAACAGTGTTTTGTCCGAGACTGACCGCAGCCGTCTGAAGGAATATGATGTAGAACTCTCTCCGGACGCCAGAGAGGAAATGTACCAGCAGCGGTTTTATCTTTATCTGACGCTGACAAAGCCTTCGCACGGATTATATCTGTCCTGGAGCAGGGAAGATCCTTCGGGGGAAGCCATGGTGCCTGCATACCTGATACCGATGCTCCGGAAAATGTATACAAAGCTGGAAACAGAGACGGAAGATACATATATCCGTCTGGAAACAGATGAGGGAATCAGGGAAATACTTCTCGAACAGCTTCAGAAGATCGATGTGATTCCGGCGGACGATGTATTCAGAGAGCTGGTGCTTGATCTGGCGGCGAGAGAAAAAAAGAACAGGGAAAAAGGCATCATTGCGGAGAGAAAAGAGATCGCGGCGGATATTCCGCATATTCTCGAGGCGGCCGCGGCGCGCAATCCGATAGAAGGCATAGGAAAGATGATGGCGCAGGCTTTATATGGAAAGGTTCTGTCAAATTCCGCGACCCGGCTGGAGAATTTTGCCGCATGCGCCTTTGCGCATTTTGCCGGTTACGGCCTCGGCCTGAAGGAACGTGAGCATTATGTGTTTACAATGGCGGATATGGGTACTATCCTTCACAGCGCCCTTGAAAAATACTCTAAAAAGCTTGAGGCGGAAGGACTCAAATGGAGCGCCGTATCCGATGAGCAGAGCAGGCGGATCCTGGGGGAGGCTGTGCGGGAGGTCGTGCATGATTATGGAAATACGATCCTTTACAGTTCGGAGAGAAACAAATATCTGGTAAAAAGGATCACGGCTCTTATGGACCGGACCATCTGGGCGCTGCGCACGCAGATCAGGCAGGGAAAGTTTGAGCCGGCCGGGGCTGAGATCGCATTCCGCGCGGATGAACTGGATGCGCTGAACTTTACGCTGAAAAACGGCGGACAGCTGAAGCTTCGGGGGAAAATAGACCGGGTCGATATATGCGATGAGGGAGACTGCCGATATCTTAAGGTCGTGGATTATAAATCCGGAGCGACACAGCTGGATCTCCCGGGGCTGTATAACGGTCTGCAGATGCAGCTGGTTTTGTATATGAACGCTGTTCTGGAGTCAGAAAAGAAAAAGGATCCCGAGAAAAAGGTGGAGCCTGCGGGGATCTTGTATTATAACATCAAAGACCCATATGTGGCGCCGGGAGACGATGAAACGCTGAAAAAGGAATTCCTTTCTGCACTGAAGCCAAATGGGCTGGTGCGCAGCGAAATGAATGTGCTTCAGCTTCTGGACGAAACGATCGAAAGCAGCGGAAAATCCGACGTCATCCCGGTTCAGCTCAAAAAAGACGGCGGACTCAGCAGTTATTCAACTGCTGCCGACATACAAAGCTTTGAAACGCTTTCGAAGTTTGCAGATCATAAGGCGCTTCAGCTCGGAGAGCGTATCCTGAATGGAGAAACGGCAGCATCTCCGTATTCCGACGGGGAAAAGAAGCCGTGTACTTACTGCCCGTATAAGGGACTGTGCGGTTTTGATGAAAAGATACCCGGATACGGATACCGTAAGATAAAAAAAGAAGATTCAATCGATGTTCTGAAAAAAATGAAGGAGGAGCTGGAGTAATGGCAGTGAGCTGGACCAGAGAACAGAAACAGGTGATCGAGCTGCGGGATAGAAATTTACTGGTCTCTGCCGCGGCCGGATCCGGAAAGACAGCCGTGCTGGTGGAGCGAATCCTCTCTATGATCACAGATCCGGAAAAACCGACGGATATAGATCATCTGCTGGTAGTGACCTTCACGAGGGCGGCTGCCGCGGAGATGAAAGAGAGGATCAGCGCCGCGATCACGGATAAGCTGGAGGAAGACCCTGAAAATGAGCATCTTCAGAAACAAAGCGTGCTTCTCCATAACGCGCCTATCAGCACGATCCATGGATTCTGTACAAATGTGATACGTAATTATATTCATAAAACAGATCTGGATCCATCATACCGCATCGCGGATGAGGGAGAGCTGAAGCTTCTCCGGGGAGAAGTGCTGCAGGACATGCTGGAGGAAGAGTACGCCGCCGCCACCCCGGAGTTCCTGGATTTTGTAGAAGCGTTTGCACCCGGAAAAGATGATAAAAATCTGGAAGATATGATCCTGAAGGTTTATAACTTTGCCATTGCCACCCCGGATCCGGACGCATGGATGGACGCGTGTGTGGAAAACTGTACGGCAGATGACGAGTCGGCGCTCATGGAAAAAAACTGGATGGGCGAGCTGATGGCGGAGTCTAAGCGGATGATGGAAAGCATTGAGATCATGGCCCGGGAGAATCTGGCAGACGCTCAGACAGAGGGAGGTCCTGATGTTTATGAATCCGCAATGCTGTCGGATCTTGAAATGATACTGGACGCTGAAAAAGAAGAAGACTATCACGGATGCCGCCGGATCTTTGGGTCAGGGGTTTTTGAAAGACTGCCGAGGGTAACGAAAAAACACGATTATATCGATCCGTACATTCTGGAAAGAGTAAAGAAAAGAAGGGAAAAGCTGAAAAAAGCCTGGAAGGACCTTCAGAGCAGATTCTTTTTTCTGACTGCGGAAGAGATAGTTGAACAGCAGAAAGCCGTTCTTCCCCATTTAAAAGAACTCGTACGTCTGACAAAAACATATGGCAGACGCTATGGAGAGGAAAAAAGAGAGCGCAATGTGATAGATTTTTCGGATCTGGAGCACTATGCTCTGAGGATCCTTCTGGAAAAGACAGAAGACGGGTGGGTCAGAACAGAAGAGGCGAAGGAGATATCCGGCAGGTTTGCCGAGGTCATGACAGATGAATACCAGGACAGCAATTATCTGCAGGAATTTCTCCTGGAAGCAGTATCCGGGACAAAAGAGGGCAGGTTTGACCGTTTTATGGTCGGCGATATGAAGCAGTCCATCTATGCATTCCGGATGGCGCGCCCTGATCTGTTTATGAACAAATACAGTACATATCAGAGGGAGGATCCTGCGGACGAAAATGAGACGGAAGGCCGGACGGAGGAGAAAAAAGAGAATGCTCCAAACAGGATCACCTCTCAGAAAATCGACCTGCACAGGAATTTCCGGAGCCGTCATGAGGTGCTGGACTTGACCAACGCTATTTTCAGGAAACTGATGACAGAGCAGCTTGGCGGGATCAGTTACGACGATGCCGCCGCCCTCTATCCCGGAGCGGATTATCCGCAGGAAGAGGGAGATGAGTATATTCCGGAACTCCTGCTTTTGGACGGGTCCGCACCGGAGCTCCGGGAGGAACGAAGCCGCAGGACGCGGCAGGAGGCGGAAGCGATGCTGACTGCCCAGAGGATCAGGGAGCTTCTCCGGGAAGGAAAGGTGCTTGATAAAAAGACCGGTCAGCCAAGGCCGGTACAATACAGAGATATCGTTATATTGCTGCGGTCTGAGAAGGAACAGGCCGGCAACTATGTACATGTGCTGCAAAGCCAGGGGATACCGGCTTACGCGCCCTCCAAGACAGGATATTTTTCAGCGCTTGAGGTCGTGACGGTGCTTAACTATCTCCGGATACTGGATAATCCCAGACAGGATATTCCCTATGCGGCGGTGCTGCGGTCTCCGATGACCGGCTGTACCGATACGGAGCTGGCGATCCTGCGAAGCGAAGACCGGGAAAAATCGTTGTACGAGATCGTACCTGAATATG